>OLNW01000116.1_pt1 | contig 100078 bp, 103 predicted proteins | sample 1672121 | NCBI WGS metagenome assembly OLNW01 (sample SAMEA3136648, study PRJEB25190) | human gut metagenome
AAGGTGTACAAGGTGAAAAGGGTGAGCAAGGTATACAAGGACCTGTTGGACCTAAAGGCGAGCAAGGAGAGCAAGGTATACAGGGAATACGAGGTCCAAAAGGCGATCCTGGTCCACAAGGACCTAAGGGGGATACTGGTTCAGGATTAAATATTAAGGGAGAATTAGATTCTGAATCACAGTTACCACAAGAAGGAGTATCTGGTGATGCTTGGTTAATTGCTGGTAATCTATATGTATATACGGGTGAAAATGGTAACGTTGAATCTAATCCTAAATGGAGTAATGTAGGTAGTATTCAAGGACCAGCAGGACCACAGGGGCCTGTAGGACCTAAGGGGGAACAGGGAGAACCTGGTCCTAAAGGTGTACAAGGTGAAAAGGGTGAGCAAGGTATACAAGGACCTGTTGGACCTAAAGGCGAGCAAGGAGAGCAAGGTATACAGGGAATTCAAGGGCCACAAGGAGAACCTGGTGCACAAGGTATTCAAGGTTTATCAGCATATCAAGTAGCAGTACAACATGACTTTGAAGGTACAGAAGACGAATGGTTAATCTCTTTAAAAGGTGAGAAAGGTGAAACTGGACCTAAAGGAGATAAAGGTGATACTGGAGAAAAAGGGGCTACTGGTGAAAGAGGACCTCAGGGTTTACAGGGAGAAAGAGGTTTACAAGGTGTACAAGGTGAAAAGGGTGAGCAAGGTATACAAGGACCTGTTGGACCTAAAGGCGAGCAAGGAGAGCAAGGTATACAGGGAATACGAGGTCCAAAAGGCGATCCTGGTGAAAAAGGAGAGAAAGGAGACCCAGGTAGTGATGCTTCTGTAACTAAACAGAATGTAGAAGCTGTACTTACTGGGGATATTACTAGTCATAATCATGATAGTAGATACATATCTAAAAGTAATGCTAGTACATATACACCTACTGCAGATTATCATCCTGCTACTAAGAAGTACGTTGATGATACTGTAGCAGCAGTAGATGTTACTGAACAAATCTCTGGTAAAGCTGATAAGACTTATGTAGACAGTAAGTTAGATACCAAAGTAGACAAAGAGGAAGGAAAAGGACTAAGCACTAATGATTATAGCGATAATGACAGACAAAAGGTAAGTAACATTGTAGACTATGTGACCGCAATTCGCCCTACCAAGAGTATGAATACAATGGGCCTTTCTTTGGATAAGAAAAACGTCATAACTGGTTCAATTTATACTACTGGGTCTGTTACGTTCAATTCGGCTAGTTCTAAATCTGCAGGCGTATTAACGGCTAGCTATTTTGAGAAGCTTGACGCATTACCTTCTGCAGATGAGCTAGATCAGAAGATTAACGCTGCTATAGGTTCAGTATACAAGGTAAAAGGTTCTGTAGCTAATTATGAAGCTTTACCTAAAGATAATGTAACAATAGGTGATGTATATAATCTTGAGGATACAGGAGCTAATTATGTAGCTACTTCAACTACTCCAGATTGGGATAAGTTGAGTGAAACAGTAGATCTTAATGGGTATTTAACTAAGACTGATGCAGCTAGTACGTATCAACCAAAAGGCAATTATCTTACTTCGGTACCTGAAGAATATGTGACTGAAACTGAATTAACTGCAAAAGGTTATGCTACTACTACTCAGGTTAATACAAAATTAGATTCTTCTACATATACTGCTACAGATGTGTTATCTAAAGTAAAGACAGTAGATGGGATTGGTAGTGGTTTAGATGCTGATTTACTTGATGGTAAACAAGGCAATGAGTATGCTTTAAAAACAGAAGTAATTACAGAGGCACCTTCAGATGGTAAAACATATGGTAGGAAAAATAAACAATGGTCAGAGATTATAGCTAGCAATCAGTATCTTGACTTAACAACTTTATTTCCAAGTGAAAGTGGTACATTATCAGATGAAAACTATCAAAAGATAGTTGATGCAGTAAATAAAGGAATAACAACAGCAAGAATTGAAACGGATCCTGATGGATTTAGCCCGATAACAATTAGTAATTCTACTGAAACATATAGTATTATAACAAATATTTTAACAGTAGACTCCGGTGATCACTCTATAGGGTTAACGGTAACAACCGTAATTATTAACAAGAGTAACAAGACTTATACTTCGGTATCTAATCAACAAAGTTTACAAAATACTGGCTCCGGTACAAAATACCTCTCCGACAACGGTCAATACAAAGCAATAACAACCAGTAGCGGAGTATTACCACAAGAAACTCAGAATAATATTCTTGATGCCATTAATGCTATTAAGTTTGAGGATAAGAGCAAAACTACAGTTACAGCACAAGAGTATAATGCTATTGTATCTGCTTTTGATGGTAAGATAACTCCAAGTAATGATTACACGTATTTTATAAATTATGATAAAGCAGAACCAGGTAAATTTAGATTATCTGGTACAAATGTGCCTATTTTCGGAGCGTTTTTAAATTATGATGCAAGTAATAATATAAATATAGTATCCAATATTACTTTTTATGACTATTATTACTCTATAATGAGTTCAAAAAAGGTTGGTCAAGTTGCTCTCATTATAAACGATTCTTCAAAAGGTTATGCGCTTTCATATATAAATTCTGTAGGTGTACCTGTAACTAGTAACACTGTAACTAATATAATAAAATTGAATCAAGCTGCATATGATAAACTTACTGTTAAGGATTCTAATACACTTTATATAATAACAGGTTAACTATGACTAATAAAGATATTAAAAATGCATATGTTGGTACTACCTCGGTAAAAGCTATGTATTTGGGTAGTACTAAAGTGTATCCAACAGGACCGAAAGGAGTATATATCCTTGATATAGATAACAAACTCTTTAAAAAGGATAAATGGGATATTGAAAATAATTCTAAAGCAATGGGTGTAGCTGTAATAACTGATAATTGTGCTTTTTGTATTCAAATTATAGAAGATGGTAGATTATATCCTTTTACCACTGATGGACATTTGATTGATGAATTTCCCAGTGTAGTTACTACAAAAGATAGAGAAGTTGCTTTAAAAGATTTTAAAGGTTATTCTAACTCAAATACATTTACAGACAATGATTGGGATAGAATATATGAGGCGGCATTTGCAGCTTGGGTTGAATGGCCTAATGGCCATACTAATGGTTATGTAGGCGCTTTAGGAGAATGGCAGGAATTGTATCAACACATAGATGAAGTTAATGAATACTTAGCTTTGATAGATGGAGATCCAATCGATTCGTGTTATTGGTCTTCTACTCTTTATGATACAGAAGCTGTTTGGGCATTTATGGCATACCCATCCCTTCCAAATTTGTCTGGTGAGGATTTTTTACTTACAAACGATACCACAGCAGTAAGATCTTTTTATCCTATTGATTTATCTCAAGTAACAGTGGTTCAATAACCGCTATTAGGTATGTAATAGTCCTCTTTATAAAAGGAACCTTTATTTAATATAATCGTTTACTTTATATATCAAGCTCTAAGTATCATATAATTTTCAGAACGCTAGCATTCTTTTAGATTGTCTAGCGTTTTGTTTTTTCAAAGTCTCACAAATCTTCAATCATGTTTAGATATATAAATGATATTATAATAAAAGCCTCAAGTGTATCAACAGTGAATTATTTTAAAGAACTAGTAAACGATGGTCCTATTAAATTTTTTACTTGCATTAGTACTGCTTTATCTAGTGCTGTAAGCACATTCTTTTTACCTATTTGGTTACCAATAGTTGCAGTAGGAATACTAACAATCATTGATATGATATTAGGTATTAGAGTGTCATTAAGTAATGGTGAAAAGATTCAATCTAGAAAGTTTTGGTCAACTGTTAAAAAGCTTTGCTTTAGTTCATTAATGATAAGCTGTGGTCATCTAGTAGATGAATATATATTGACATCCATCGATGCGCACTTAGTTGAGGGCTTTGCTGGTCTTGTTGCTGGTGTAGAACTATGGTCAATGGTAGAGAATCTACAAACATTAGATCCTACTGGACCTTGGAAAATATTCAGCAAGTTTATTAAGAAGAAAGGTGAGAAATATTTAGATATCACAATCGATAAAGAAGATTTACCAAAGATTAAGAAATTAGTTAAAAAGATTAAGTAATATGAATTATCTTAGAGTATTGATAGTAGCTATTATATCTTACTTAGGAATATCCAATTATGTTTTAAGAAATAAAGTAAATAAATTGGATAAAGAATTGGGAGATGCTCGTAATAATATTGAATCTTATCAATCAATCCTAAGTAATAAACAAAATGAAAATAGAGTATTAAAACTTAGTATAGAAGATTTCAAACATTCTAAAGATAGTTTAATACAAGAGTTATCAAAAACACAAGATCAACTTAAAATAAAGAATAAGAAGTTAAAAGAAGTAATGAGTATGTCCACAGTATTGACAGATACTATAGTAAAGACAATACCTGTGGATAGAAACTTCTACGTAGAACTTCAGTCAAATCCATTGACTACAATCAAAATAAATAGAATGGATTCAGTTATAACCTGTATTCCAGAAATATATAATCATCAAGATTTATTTATAACCGAAGAAAAAGTATATAGAAAGAAATATAAAAACTGGTTTCAACGGTTAATACATTTTGACTTTAAAAAAGATAAAGTCGAATCTTACAAAATTATCAATTCTAACGATTTAATAAGAGTATTAGATACTCGAATTATCAAAATTACAAAGTAATTTGCAAAATATTTCAATTTAATATTAATCAATAAATAAATTGAAACTATGCATTTAAGTAGAATATTAGATCAAATTAAACGCCATCCTTCCCCAACAGAAGCTTTAACTAAATTGGGTAAAGCTATGGATAAACATGAAGATAATCTGTTGGAAAAGGGCTTCAGAATACTTAAATCAGAACTCTGTGCTAATGTATATGAAGCTATAAATGGCCCTCACTTTGATGAGGAACATGCTAAATACGCAGTAGAAGGCATGGAAAATGAGGATGGATCAAAAGGCCCTCATTGGACAGTTGAAGAGACAACGTCCATTGCCAATCAAATGGGCATAAATTTAAAATCAGAGAAACACAATAAGTGGGACTGGTATGTAGCCATGAATATGATCTACTCAGATTTTTATAAAGCTGTTGTAGCAATAACTGGTGGAGCTAGTACCAAACATTTTGCAGAACTTACCAAAGCTTGGATTTGTGACAAAGACATCTCAGAAGGCAAGATGTGGCATTACTATGTTTATATAATGTGTGATGATGAAGATAACGATTATAAAGCATATGAACATATGTCTCATGATCGTGAATATGATTCAGATTATAAATATGGTAGAGAAAGAAGATCTTCTGGTAAAATGTCATATCCTTACTCTAGATATGAAATAGAGGACGAATATGAATATTCTGATCGTTATGCTTATCCTGAAAGAAATAGAATGGATAGAGATAGACGTGAAGAAGATATGAAAAGAGACAGAGATTCTCGTAACACATCTGTTAGATATTTCTAATTATCAAAATAAATAAATCAATTAAAAATAAATCATTATGTTAGAAAACGAAAGAATAATTGTAGACCGTGGTGGTATTGACATCCGTACGGATGTAATGGTGGATTTACAGGTTACGGTTATGGATATGGCTACGGTGATAGCTGTTGCGCTTAATAAGAAAGGAGGTTATTATGTTTCCTTTCGCATTTAATCCTTACTTTGGACGTAGAACTAGAATTCCTAGATTAGACCAAGTAATACCAAAAGTTACTACCATAAGTGTAAGTGACACTGATGAAGTTACTACGTTGGGTATATGTCCTAGAATATGGTGCCAGTTATCTAATGAAGGTTTAATGGTATTTGAAGCTAGACATACTCCTGCTGAAGCAAGTGCATCATTACCAGTAGTAATATCTACTACAGGTTCTGTTAGCCCTGCTGCTAATAGTAAGAGTGTACCAGTAGTAAAATCAGATAGCACACCTTTAGTAGGTTCTGAAATTCAAGCAGGCAATAGATATTGGATTTATTATAACAAGTGTGACAATGTTATGCAAGTTATGAACCATTATCCAGCTGCGACTGCCTAATATATTAATATAAAGTATATGGGCAGCGAGTAATACCTGCCCATATCTTTTTAAACTTAAAGATATGACATTCTCACAGTTAACGCCGGGTACAAATATACACGTACTCGAGATTACAGGTACTTTTAAAAAGAGTACTACATACAGTTTAGGTAAAGTAGTAAGTGTATCAAAACCCTACGATGAACCATTGCCACCAGGTCAGTTTCCAATGCCTATGCAAAATAGGCGTAAGCTTGTAGATTTAGTTATCTCTTGTGACGGTGAGCAGAAGAAACTGTCAGTATCTGAAGATAAAACAATGATGACCGATTCTACCATCGGACTTACTATAGCTACAGATAAAACTCAAATTGTAGATATGGTTAAGCAATCCTATAATGACTGCAAAGTTAAAAAGGAAAGCGTATTAAAATACGATGAAGAGATGAGGAGATGTGAAGACATCTTAAAATTACTTAATACAACTCCGGACATAACAACCAATGTGACAAAAGATTTCAAAGAACTTGATGAATTAAAAGCTGAAGTGAAAGAGCTTAAGCAACTTTTACAAAATGTAACTACTGTTCGTCCAGAGGTTAAAATAGAAACCCCCTCATCTGAGGAGAAACAAATTGAAATCTAAAACACAAAGGTTGGCTATTTAGTCAACCTTTTTTATTTTAATATTATATGAGTACATACAATAATAAATACGATATATTAGCAAGTACAATTGCTCCAAATCCAGCATCAGTTAAATATTGGGCTGATTTAGCATCTAATCCAAATGGCGGTGACTTAAAGTACTTTGATGGTAAGGAATGGAAATATGTTAATAATCAGGCTACATCAGATATTAAAGTTCTGAGAAATGATCTTACTTCCGAAGTAAACAGAGCTACTAGCCGTGAGAATGAAATAGAAGCTAAGGTTGATGCTTTAATTGGTGATGCTCCTGAGATTATGGATAGCTTACCTGAGTTAATAGATGTTATTAACAATCATGCAGAAATTATTGAAGGTAAGGTAGATAAAGTATCTGGTAAAGGTCTTTCTACTAATGATTATACTACTGCGGAAAAGAATAAGTTAGCAGGTATAGCAGCTAATGCAAATAACTATACATTGCCTACTGCTTCTGATTCTACTTTAGGTGGTATTAAAACAGGTTTTGTATCTACTGATACTAAGAAGGCTGTTAAATTGCAAGATGGTAAAGCTTATGTAGAAATAAATTCTACTAACATTGAAATTAATGATATACCTAATGCTGAAAGTTTTTATTCTTATGGTGTATCTTGGCAAACAGGTTCATTGAATGCAACTTTAGCTAGAATTGGTAATTTAGATTTACATAGTACTTTACCAATCCAGAATAAGATGAGAGGATGTACCTTAGCAGATGATGGTACAGTAAATCATTATTTCAAAGATGACTGGTCTGCCAATGAAGATGGTACACCTATTAAGAAAGATGGTAGTGATGGTATGGTAATGATTGAAATACCTGAATTCTATGTAAAATGCCAAAGTAAGAATGGTATAGATAGTATGAGTATTTCAGAATATGCATTAGATGGTTATACTCTTGTTAAAAAGCAATATGTATCTGCTTATGAAGCTACTGTAGATAGAACTAAATCTGATACTTTGAAATTAGCTTCTGTAGTAAATACTACTGCTAATTTTAGAGGTGGTAATAATGATGCATCAAAAGATGCAGCAGAGAATACTCAATTGGGTATGCCACTGACTGCAACTACTAGGGTTAATTTTAGAAAATATGCTAGAAATAGAGCTGCAGGTTCTAAATGGAATATGTTGGATTTCTTTGCAACAAATACTATTTGGTTACTGTATTCTATTGAATATGCAAATTGGAATTCTCAGTTAGCCTTTAATGAAAAATTATCTAACGACGGTTTTAAACAAGGTGGTTTAGGTAGTGGTGTTACAAATGTTACTGGTAGTGATTGGAGTGCTTTTAATAATTATTATCCAATCATTCCTTGTGGTACTAGTGATGCTCTTGGAAATAAAACCGGTGAAGTTGAATATACTTTACCTTCTACTTTTAAACCAGACAGTGTGGTAAAAGTAGAAGTACCTAGATATAGAGGTATAGAAAATCCATTCGGACATATTTGGAAGAATGTTGACGGTGTTATTTTTGATATTAAATCTAATTCAGATGGTGGTACTAGTACTATATACTTAGCAAAAACTGAAGCTGATTATGGTGACACTGTTACTGAAGGTTTTAGTGAATTAGGACAATTACCTAGAAAAGGTGGTGCTATCTCTGATACTTACTTGGGCACATTCATCCCATCAGAAGTAACAGGAGCTAGTTCTACTACAGGTAGATGCGATAGCTTCGAAACCATTATAACTAGTTCTTCTTTAAGAACTTTGTTCTACGGCGGTTATGCTCATCACGGCACTAGTGCCGGTCTCGGTTCTTGTGCTTCGCATTCTACGGTCAGTTATTCGAATGCTTATTGTGGTTCGCGTTTAGTATATAGACCATAAACATTTATAGGTTGATGTCAAGTAAAAAACAGCAGTAATGCTAATAACAGCACTAATGCCAGTCTCAGTTATTGTAATTCGAATAATACAGTCAGTAATTCGAATGCTAATTATGGTTCACTTAAAATTTCTTTTTGTTTTGACATGACCTTGGCTCTTGCCAAAAAACAAATAATAAAATCAGCGGTGTTAGTAGTTTCGACGAACGCTCCTCTTATCACATATATTTGAAGGTATCATAAATTATAATAACATCTTGTATGCAGATGAAAAAGCTCGTAAAGGGAAATTACATTCATATGGTGTTAAACACCATGATAGAAATCGTGAACGTAATCTTCATAAGCTACAGGATGCCTTAACAAATTTAACTTACAAAACTTCAGAATATAGTTTATTCACAATTCATGAACCAAAAGAAAGATTAATATATAGATTGCCATACTTTCCAGATCGTATAGCTCATCATACACTTATGAACTATTTAGAGCCTATATGGGAGAAGATATTTATTGCACATACTTATGCTTGTAGAAAGAATAAAGGTATTCACAAAGCAGCACAAGATATAAAGAAAGTACTGAGGAAAGATGTAGTTAATACTCAATATTGTTTAAAATTAGATATTAAGAAATTCTATCCTTCTATAGACCATGAGATTCTTAAGTCCATAGTAAGAAGAAAAATAAAAGATACTAAAGTATTAAAATTATTAGATGAAATAATTGATTCAGCACCAGGAGTACCTATTGGTAATTACTTATCACAGTACTTTGCTAATCTATATCTAGCTTACTTTGATCATTGGATTAAAGAATGTAAGAAAATAAAATACTATTTCAGATATGCTGATGATATAGTAATCTTTAGTAAAAATAAAGAGAGTTTACACACTTTAATCAAAGATATAATAGAATATTTAAATATCAATTTAAAACTAACAGTAAAGAGCAACTATCAAGTATTTCCTTTAGATTCAAGAGGATTAGACTTTGTAGGATATAAATTCTATCATACTCATACATTACTTAGGAAAAGCATCAAACACAGGATGTGTAAATGTTTATCTAGGTTATACAATAAGACGTATAGTAATTCATATGCTAGACGTAAAGTATGTTCTTACTTTGGTTGGTTGAAGTTTTGTAATTCTATCAATTTTTGTAAAAAGTTAGTATTAAGGGTTTGTAAGAAATATAATCTAACAACACCTGAAATATTTGCACCTAAGAAAGATATTATATCAAATGTCTTAGATAAGAAATTAAAGTTTATAGGTTATAAAATCTATAATAAGTATTTTAAATTATATGTAATTACTAATAAACTAATTAGTGTTACATCTAAAAGTAGATTATTATTAAGTTTAATGAGAGATATTATAAGTACTTATATAATTATAATATTTCATAAAAGATATAATGCATATGAAATCTTGCTATAGTGAACGTCCTGAAATGATTCAAAAGTTAGATGATAATTCTTACGCTTTTAATTATAATATTGAAGAAGTAAAGAAGGACGATAATACATATTATGAATGTGAACAAGTAATTATTAATGAATCTAATATCAATGATGATTCCATTATTCGTGATGTATTACTTAATAATTGGGATGTTAATCAGCAATTGAAAATGGTTAATGATTACTTTGCATATAAGTTAGGTTTAAACAAAGATGAAATGTGTAAAACAAGATATGAAAACTTCTTGGATTTTAGATCTAAACTTAAAACAAGTGTAACTAAAAGTATAATCTAATGGAACTCAGATTAGATAGAATATTTCGTACTAATGAATATACTATTGGGGAGTTATATGTAGATGGTGCTTATCTATGCGATACACTTGAAGATCCAGTAAGACCATTACCTGAAGTATGTCCTAATACACCTAAAGGAATTGCATGTAAATGCAAGGAAAAGGTGTATGGGGATACTGCTGTACCTGCTGGTACGTATGAGGTGAAATTAAGCTATTCTAACCGTTTTAAGCGTATTATGCCTGAGATACTTAATGTACCTCACTTCTTAGGTATACGTATTCATACGGGCAATTCTAGCGCCAAAGATTCCAGTGGATGTATACTGGTAGGTACTTGGGATGGGATGAAAGAAGATTGGATATCTAATTCTACTGTAGCTTATAACAAGCTTATACCCCTACTTCAGAAGGCGATGGATAATAAAGAACAAATAACAATAACAATAAATAACTTATAAGTATGAAGAAACATTATGAAACACATGTAGAAGATACAGATAAGCTTATAAGTGTTGCAGGTCCTGTATTAGATTATAAGTCTTGGTATGAACAATACAGGAAATTAATGGAAGAACAAGCTCAACGTAAATATGGTCTTTATACCCCTACTTCAGAAGGCGATGATGACGATTTCCCATCTATTTCTGGTATAATTGCAAGATATTCAGCATTAGGTCTCACTAATGAGCAGATGGCTGCTAATCCCGTATGGGTTGATAAGACGGGTAATGGACATGATTTACAAATGAAAAACTTCGCTTGGAAAGGGATGAGTGGAGTAAATGGTTATGTTCAGAATTTTAATAATTTCAAAAACAATGCTACTGTAGATAAAGTAAGAATTGATGAGCAAAGTAGCAATTCTATTAAAGTAACCATTTTAACCACAGGAATAAGTAACGCTATTTATATACCAAAGAATATTTACCAATTTAATAAATCTTATTCCATAAAAATATCAAGTGAAGGATACAATGAAGGTGATCTGTCTTTGTCATTTTATGCTTCTTCTGTATCAACGGCTACAACAGTAAAAGTACCGTTAAATCCTAATGGCATCACTGAAATTCCTGCAATAAAAGAAGATGATTTTTTAGCTGTTTATCTTAATGTTGGGGGTAAAGTGGGATCAATTACCATCGAACAACTTCCTCTCTACCCCGGTGCACTCGTCTTTGACGGAGTAGACGATTACGGTGCCTGTGATAACTTCCCTATTCTGACTAAGGAAAAGGGATATACGGTTGTGGCGTTGAGACAGTGGATTACATATAATCCAAATGCAATATCTGCTATAGCGACAAACGCATCCGATCAATCTTTTAATGGTGCGTTCACTTTTGAAAATTACAATAAAGGAGCAGAGCAAACTATTTCGTATGGAGCTACTCAAATATCATTACAATATTCAAAATCTCCTTTTTCTTGGCAAACAACATCTAAGTATAATGGATTTAATATTGCCAATGGAAACAAAGATGCGACAAATTCACTTGTTTTAGGCAGGTCATATCCTCAAAGAAATGAATTTGCTAATTTTGCTATCTGGGAACTTGTATTTCTCGATCACGATGCCACCGAAGAAGAACTGACCAAGATCAAAGACTACTTCGTCAAAACCTATCCCTGGCTCTTCCCCGACCAGGCATGGACAGTGGTAGGCAAAACCAACGAGGACGAAGATCGTGCTACTATTGCCAACATTACGGGCAATGGTAATGATCTTGTACTGTCGAATTTTGGGTTTGCAGAAGGGAGTGGGTATGGGTTGTATGCTGAGAATTATGCTGGTGGTAGATGGGTTCAATCTACTGATAGAGCGGATTTAACTTGGACGAGTTATTCTGTAAATATAACTTCAGTTAAAGTTGCGTCTACACAGTTATATTATCAATCCTATCCTGAACAACCTTCTTTTACAGTTCCTTCTTATAAGATAAAAGTTTATGGACTGAAAGATGGTCAAACTCTATCCTATAAACAAGTAACTTCTGAAGGACAACAGATATACAAAATATCAGAAGATGGAATTTATACATTACCGTCTTTTTTATTTAAAGCAAATGGAGATTGGTATGGATTTACATTAGATAAAATACAAGAAACCTGTGATATCACCATAGAGCAAATCCCCGAATACGAAGGATACCTGGTTACTGATGGGGTGGATGATAAGATAACTTCGTCTATATTTGAAATGGGTAATGATTGGACTGTAATAGGAGATTGGGAGCTTATAAATACAGGGAAAAATGACAATGCTGGTATTGTAAAATTTGATAGTATAGTCATTTATAATTATAATTATAATTATAATTCAGTGCTCATTAATATAAAAAATGGTAGAAATATTTTGATCAGGAATCAAAATACCGTTAATGCAATTTGTTCTGATGGCAGGATTTATTCAAAAGACTGGAAAGAATCTATTTATAATGAAGAAACGGAATCTACCAGTAAAAATTTCTTAACTATAGGATATTCAGGTAACGCATATACTAAAATTGCTTTCAAAAACTTAGCGATTTATCCTACAGTCCTCTCCAGGGAAGATTGTATCAAAGCATATAACTATTTACAAACATTAAAAGCAAAACAATATGAAAAAGTACAAAGTTTTATTCTGTGATCTGGATGATACGTTAATTGAGACATTAAGTGGCAAAACATTTCCTAAAGGAATTTGGGATATGAAAATCAAATTTGATGTTTTGGATGCGATTAAGCAGTTTTCTCCTGAGTATGTTTTAATTGTAAGTAATCAAGGGGGAATTGAAGCTGGTTTTGTGGATCATCAAAGATTTCAATCTAAAATAGAATATGTATCACAATGCGTAAAAGAATATTGCGGAGTAAAATGCTATTCGGAATATTGCACCACGAATGATAAAAATGATTTGTATAGAAAACCAAACGTAGGAATGCTTAATCATCTTTGTGAAGACTATGTTGGCGATGATTTTGATTACATAAAATCTGTTACACTTATGATAGGTGATGCAAGTGGACTTGAAGGACAGTTTTCTGATAGTGATAAAAGAACCGCAGAAAATTTCGGGATTGACTATCTTGATGTAAATGAATTTGTTAATTTGTATAATAAAAAGAAATAAAAATAGATGAGATACGCAATAGTAGATTTAGTATGGGCAAAATCACATGGAATTGAGATATTGCCAGAAATGAGAACTAGTGTTGATCAAAGCAAAGTGATCTTACATGAGGAATACCTTGTACCCTTCGATGATGAAGATTTTCCTCGTTACAGTTTCAGTGATCCAGCTTTTTCTGAACTCCTAAACAGTGAAGAATGGACTTATCCAGAAGGAGAAGAACCATTAATTAACAGACAATTTAGTAGATTGCTTGCTCTGAATGAATTGGACAAGGAAGTGACGAAGGAAATCAACACTTACGATCTTACTCCAACAGAAGCATTGAAAGTGAAAGATCGTTATTCTGAATGGACAGTTGGCATTGACGTAAAAGCAGAAGAACGATATCAATGCGATGATCTTCTTTGGGAATGTATTAAAGATCACAAAACACAGGAAAATTGGAAACCATCTCTTGCTACGGCTTCTCTTTGGAAAGTTGTTGTAGGAGATCACGAAGGTACAGAGAATGATCCTATTCCTTACACACCACCTATGGAGATATTTAATGGCAAATATTATATTCAGAATGGTGTGAAGTATAGATGCACAAGAAATAGCGGACAACCTCTTACACATGATTTATCAGCTCTTGTTGGATTATATGTAGAAACTATTTAAAATAATTAATTATGACATTTAATTCATTAAATACAATAATTGATGATATCATACTTACTGCGAGGGACAGCGATGTTAGCGAAAGTGAAAAGCTATCCCGCATACAGATAGAGCAATGGATACATCAATATAGAGCATATTTAATTAAACAGGATCTAGATAAGGGTAGAGATATAAATCCAGAGTATATACAAACTATTGGACCTTTACATATATCCAAAGTAAGTAATTGTACTGGTGGTTATAACTACAAATCAGATGAAGAGATACCTAATTTTATTGACTTACATTTTGGTTTAGGTTTGGTTGCTGTAAAAGATATGAATGGTGATTTAATTCAATTAGGTACAGAAACAAAAGCTAAATATCAAGTAAGTAGAAAATATACTTGCAGTGATTACATTGCTTATATAAAAGGCAATCATCTGTATATACTTGGTCCTGAACACTTAGAATATGTTAAAATAGAAGGTATATTAGAAGATCCTACCCAAGCTGGTGAGTGTTTTGATAGAGATGATACTCCGTATCCAGTGCCAGCAAATATGATACCTACGATTAAACAAATGATATTTGAAAAAGAATTGAATATCATGTTACGAGTCCCTAGTGACACTACGAACAATAGTACAAACGACGTTAACAACGAACTGAATGCAAGAAACTAAATACAATAGAAAAGCTTATACGATTGCTGACTTCTATGATAGTTATTGTAATTACGTAGAAGACAATCCACTATATCAGGTTTCTTATAAAGTATTTAGACAAATTGTTTCAGATTACTTTAGATACTTAAGAGACGAGATAATTGAAAACGGAAAAGAAGTCAGATTACCTTGTAGAATGGGTACATTATCCATAGTAAAGCATAAACCTAAAGAATATACTGGTAAGAGTTTAAGGATAGATTACGCTGAAAGTAAAAAATACAACAAAGTAATTTACCATCTCAACGAACATACTGGGGGTTTTAAATATAGATTTTATCACAACAAACATAATATGATTACTAAAAATAAAACCCGATATCAATTAGTCATGACTAGAGATAACAAACGAAGATTGGCATATATATTAAAAAATAAATTACGTGATTATGTGGAGCTTTAATGTTAAATGGACTGATTTTCCGACTACCATATGTTGGTAGTACTAAATGTTTTAAAGAACGTTTTGCTGAACATAGATCTCAATTACGTAGAGGTAATCATAAAAACATTCACTTGCAAAATGCCTACAATAAATACGGAGAGGAATATTTTAAGTTTGTAATTCTTGAAGAATGTGAGAATATTCCAAACACGTTAAATTTTATTGAACAGAAGTGGATTAATTCTGATGGAGACTACAATATATGTCCAATAGCGAATAGACGTACTTATACAAAGATGCCAGATTGGTTAAAGGAAAAACTAAGAAAAATTAATACTGGTAGAATTTGTACAGAACAAACTAGAAAAAGATTATCTACAGCTTTGAAAGGACATAAACCATCGAAACAACATCTTGAAAATCAATCAAAAGGTAGAAAAGGAAAAGGTACTAAATCTGTAGATCAGTATGATTTAAATGGAAATTATATAACAACTTTTCCATCTTTTGTAGAAGCTGGTAAAGCAATGAATGGTTCTTACGTGTCTATAAACAAATGTTGTAAAGGTAAATTACATTCGGCTTTTAATTTTTTATGGAAATACCATAAAGATAATAGAGATATATTTGATGTAGTGAAACCATTAAATAGTGTGGGGAATAAAAGAAATGTATATCAGATAGATAGAAATACAAACCACATAATTGATGAATTTTCATCAATAAAAGAAGCAGCAATTGCTATGGGTAGTTTAGCAAATCGATCAGCTATAAACCGTTGCTGTCTTGGTTCCAAAAAGACTGCATTTGGTTTTAAATGGAAATATAAAAATTAAGACTATGATAACGAAATTAACATCAACAAAAACTGTCATAGCTAAGATAATTGCAGATCTTGATTTAAAAGAAGATGATATAAAGATTACAGATATTCGAGAATGGATTGCTGAAGGAATGGAAAAAATTGGTGCAATTACACAATTAGAACCTAAGGTAAAGACTGTAGAAATACATAATCATCAAGCTCAGATACCATGTGATTTACATCAGCTTCATCAAGTAGCGTATTCATTTAATTGTGATGGACCGTGGTTTCCAACTAGAAAAGCCACAGGCTCATTTGCTGTATGGGATCATGACGATTGCTGTTGTGATTGTTGTGATCATTTTGGGCATACTAAGGAATGTAGACATGATTGTAAATGTGAACACTGCGATCCAAATATGATTGTACAGAATGATGTGATGGTGAATCTAGTGGTAGATATGTATGGTAATATAGATAAAATCGAAGCAATTGAAATGCTTAATACAAATCAAAATCTTAGAACTATAGTATCTAATTTAATTAACCAACACACTATAGGTGATCATCAAGCTTTTCATTTTGATACAGCAAATCCAAGTTTAGGTATACAATATACTGTTAAACCTGGTTATATTATGTGCAACGCTCCATGTGGTTATCTTAAGCTATCATACAGTGGTATTTATACAGATGAAGAAGGTTATGCTTTAATACCAGACATGACCTCATATACTGAAGCTTTATACTGGTATGTCACAATGAAAATGAAATACCCAGAGTATCTTAATGGCAGAATGAATAGGGAAGTGTATTATGATATTCGTAGATCTTGGAACTTCTATAGGAATCAAGCATATGCTGAAGCATTGATGCCTAATGAAGATGGTCTAGAATCTATAAAAAACAATTGGAATAAAATTGTACCTGAATTTAGAGACCATAATTCTTTTTATAGTCATACTGGGGAACGTCAAATAATTTATAATGCTACTACATAATGAATGCACAAAGACAAACAAATACGTGGACAAAAGGTATGAATTGTGACTTAGATTATTCAGTCATAAGTTCAGACCAGTATCAATGGGCAGAAAATATACGTATTATTGCCAATGATAATAGTTCTACTGGAGTAATGCAGAATATTGAAGGCGTTCGTAAGCTCAATCCTACATTGACATTGAATGGTGAAACAATAGTCCATACAAATACAATTAGGGATTGGGCAATTGTGTTTACTAAGAAAGGTAGTAACTTCAATATATATAGATACGATTTTGGTGCATCTGAAACTGAACCTATAGTGACTACAGTAGCGTCCAATGTAGCATTGGATATTCCTATTATAGATGGTCATTATGCAGTTAGTAGTGTTTGTAAATGGGAATCTGATGAACTAGTTAAGATATACTGGTGTGATGGGGTACATCAGATTAGAGTATTAAATGTAGCCACAACTCATCCTAATCTTAATGTAGACTCTTTAAATATATCACCAAAGAGTCAATTACCACCTTTATTCTTTAAAGGTTTAGGTACAGGTGGATTGAAAGCCGGTAAGTATCAATATTGCTATCAACTATTTAATCCCAGAACATCTGAAACGTCTATATCTGTTTTATCTCCAATTATTACAGTATCTAGAAGTTTAGAAAATACTAACAGCCAAGATATCTATGGTAGTTCTAAAGAAGAAACTACTAATAGGTCCATTAAACTACAGACTACTGTTGATACTAACTCTTTTAGTAGAGCTAGAATAATTTCTATATATTACTCTAGTAATACTGCAGAACCCGTTATCACAGTGATAGATGAAATAAGTATTTCAAATAATACTTTAGTCTATGAAGATAAAGGTGGTTCAGTTATTGATGAGCTTACTCTAGAAGAATTCAATGGTTTAAGTACTTATATATTTACTCCCAAAGTAATAGAATCTAAAGATAACATGTTATTTGCTGCTAATATCACTGAACAGACTTGGGATATTAGTGATGATGAATTTGATGCTAGAGCATATAGATGCAATAAGAATGGTCAAATATTATTAACTTCTACATCTGGACAGGATTCTATAACATTTTCTACTTCAGAAATAAGTACTAAAGATATACCAACTAATCACGACTGTATTTGTCCTGCAAATTATGATGATAATAGTCAGTATTTATATGCTCCAGATGCTACAGGTAAATATGTATATGGTGGTATAGGTAAAAATATTTCATATAGATTTATAAAAACAAACCTAATTGAAAGTGATGCACCTACATCTAGGACAGGTTATGCTGAAGATTCTTTCTCATTAAACTCTAAAGCACGTTCTACATCTACTCTAGATTTATATAACATTGAGGAAGATGGTTCCTGGTCAGATGCAGGGTCTTTATCTTTTGCTGATGCTACTGCTAAAGTATTAAACTATAGTAATAGTGAAGTAGAATCAATGGCAAGGAGTTATATGAGAGATGAAATATATCGTTTTGCTATTGTATTCTACAATGAAGAAAATGTAGCATCTTCTGCACACTGGATTGCAGATATAAGAATGCCTAAAGCTAGTGCACCTGGTTATAACATCTTTACTTCAGGTATGCGAGTAGACATTGGTGGTAATACCACTAATAGCCTAGAAGTAGTTACACACCCATTAGGTGTGCAATTCACAGTTAATATACCAAGTGATTTAATCCAAAGTAAGAAGATTACTGGTTATGAAATTGTAAGATGTGAAAGAACTATTTCAGATAGAACAATATTAATGCAAGGAGCTGTTAGTTGTGTTTGTAATTATGATAATACAAATCAATTAACTGCTTTTCCATATCTTACCTATTCTACTTCTCATGGGATGGTATCACAAAATAATAAATATGCACATGCTTTTGACTTTAGTAGTCAGAATGCTAATGAATATTTCTTATTTATATCACCAGAAATATGTGTTAATAGGACAAATGCATCTGAAGTAACAGGAAGAGCTACAGAGATTAAAGGTATATACAGACTAAAATCTTCAATATCTCCCGATGAATCTATGGGTAATGGTACTCCTGCGAATGATAAGGTTGTACCCAACGGTGATAAAGTCAAAGTATTAGTTGGGGCAAAAGCTTCAAAACATGATTTAAAGAATATAACCTCAAATACTTCTACTAGTTGGGCTAAGAATAGTGGTTGGGCTTATACTTCAGTTACAGCTATAGGTGATTCTATAAAACAATCTACTGCAAATAATGCAATTTATATGGGTGCAGAATCATGGTATGATGCCACTTTAGCTAAGTATTACAATAAAGTTACTACAGGGGGATACAATTCAGCATCAATTCAAGACATTACAATTGCTACTAATACAGATCCCTTTGACTTAGATGACGATGCATGGAGAACTAAAGCTACCAATGTAGGTAGCATGGTATACTATAACTGGGTATACGGAGATACATCTAAGGCTAGTGATTATGATGATAATAATGTTAGGAAGGTTGGACCTCATGGGGTATGTGCAATATTCCAGAGTACAGATATGACTTCTCGTAATACTATGGTTGGTGAAGTACCAGAATTAGCTGCTGGACCAGAAAGTGCTAATACAATTCTCATTGCCAATTTAAGACAATCTGTAACACCTTATGGTGGTAATAGTTATGCTACAAGACAGAACTCTGTATATATAAGTACTGGGTCTTATGTCAATGCGAAAGACAATAGTAATACTAAAGTAAATGTATTCGGTGGTGATACGTACGTTGGGGTATTAGATTATGCTAATTGTATGTTTGCATATCATAATGCTAGTGATAATTATGAACAACCAGATAATGAAAGAATTAGAGCATATAATGGTGCTTATATACCATTAGAGTCTTCTATTAATCTTTCATTGAGAACTGATACTGTAGGTACAGCTAAAACCTATGAATCTGGTACAGGCTATGCAAACCATTTTGTAGAGAATGATATTGTACAAGTAGGTTCTATATATGTTCAGAATACGCCATTATATGCTTATAATGATGCTTATTCTGCTCAACCTAGAGCTAAAAACTATGTTAGTAAATCAATCTATAGTATAGATAATTTACATACAGATACTAGGGTAATGAACTCAGAACCTAAAACTAACTTGGAAGTAACTGATTCATGGACTAAATTTAGAGTTGCTAATTACTTGGATGTTGATACCAGATTTGGTTCTATAAATAATTTAAAGTTATTTAAGAATAACTTGTTGTTCTGGCAAACTGACGCTTTTGGCACACTTGCTGTAAATGAACGTTCTCTTATCCAAGATAATAATGCAGGTGCACTTACGTTAGGTACAGGGGGTGTATTAACTAGGTTTGATTACTTTACTACTAAGAATGGTTCTAAAGAGAATCAATTAAGAACTGCAACACAATCAGATAGTACAGTATATTGGTATGATGCCGATAGAAATGAAATATGTGGTTTTGATAATCAATTACGTACGGTATCTAAATTAAAAGGTGTACAATCTTATTTACACGATAATAAGGATATAATTACAAATGATCCTATATCTGTATATGATAAGAAATACAATGAAGTTCTTCTTACTCTAGAAGATAAGACTTTGGTATTTAATGAACAAGTTGGAGCTTTTACTTCATTCTATACTTATAGACCTGATTGGTATGCTGAATTTACAGATAAATTAATGATATACAAGAATTTGGCTGTATATAAGTATAATTCAGGTAACGAATTAGATATGTTTACTGGCAAAGATAAAATATCTTATGTTAGATTTATAGTAAATGATAAGTACCCTCAAACTAAAACATTTGATAATGTTGAATATGGTGGTGACTTTACTTACGATACTAACTTTGATAACATCTACTTCGAAACTAAAAGACAAACTAGTTTTACTCTTACTCAAGATGATATAGATTATAGAGAAGATACTTACAAGTTTTGTGTTCCTCGCAGTAGTAGAGAATTAAATGAAGCTGAAGAGTTAGTAAACAAATCCTATAGAGATAGAATGAAAGGGAAATATTTAATCTGTCATTATAAGTATGATTGTAATGGTGGTAATACGTTTAAAGTTCCTTATATTAGTACAGCATACAGATATTCATTGATATAATATGAAAAAGAAAATAAATAAAAAGAAAGTTCCAGCTTACGCTTTTGGTATAGATCAAGGTTTAGAGATTGCTTCTATATTGGGAGCTGGTTTACAAGGCTTTACAGAAGAAGGATCTGGTGCAGATATTGCTGGCAGTACTCTAGGGGGTGCTGCCAAAGGTGCTTCTGTAGGCTCTGCTATCCTTCCTGGTATTGGTACAGCTATAGGTGGAGCTGTAGGTGGTGTTGGAAACCTTGTATCAAGTATCTTTAGAAAGAATGCAATTAATAAGCAAAAACGTATTAAAGCAAATGCTAAAGAAGTAGCAATGGGGAAAGGTAATGCAGCCACACTTGAACAAGAATATTGGAATGATAACTCTTTAGCTTACACTTTTGAAAATGGTGGTATATTACCAGATTTAGCTTATGTGGATAATAATGAAGTAATAAGAGATGACTTTGGTAATATTGCACAAGTACCTAATAGTAAACCAGGTACAGATAATCATTTAATAGATGCTTCTAATCTTGAATCTGTTTTATCTGATAGAATTAAGAGACCTGGTACAAATAGAACATTTGCACAAGAAGGTGAAAAACTTACTAAAATGACGAAAAAAAGTAAAGGTAATGACATATTTGCTAAGAACACAAATATGTTAAATAAAAGAAATGCAAATGCAATGTATGAACAATTACTTACAGAGCAAGAAGCAGTTAAAGCTAAGAAAGGTATTAAGCCTAAAGTAAAGGGAATACCAGCATACGCAGATGGTAAAGGTGATTGGACTAGACGATTAGGCAAATCTATTGCTAATTTCTTAACTTCTCCAGTACAAGGTACAGCAGTTAATAGTGCTCTTACAAATGCTTTTAATAACACAGGTAATAAAGCTGGTTTAGGCGCAACTAAGAACTCTAATTGGGATGTTCCAGTAATGAATTACTTGAATGGGATTAATTGGACAGAAAACCTTGTACCTAAATCTGGTCCTGCACCTGGTAGAACATATATATATAATAATGACCCAATAGATAATAGCGTAGATGCCATTACTGGTGAAACAATTCCTGTAGGTGTAAATGAACCTATATACGATTTGCCTGAAGTACCATTTCCTGATGCAGCACCTATAACAAAGGTTAAATCTGTTAGGAAACATACTCCAGCAAGCAAGCCTGCTAAAGCTACTAACTCTCTTAATCAAGCTCCTTTACTGGATATTGAAGATTTTAATCCATCTTTAGCATCTGATCCTATTTATGCTCCATTGTTAAATATTGAAGAATTTAACCCTACATTAACACCAGATGAGATTAAAACACCTAGTAAGTCTTCAACTAACTTTGGCAGTCTGTCTGGTTTATCCCCTATATTATATAATTGGATTCAGAGTAGACGTAGACCTGAAGTAGAAAATCAGGTTATTAATCCTTATACTGGGGCTATTAATAGAGCAATGGCTAGTCGTAAACTTAATATAGAACCCACTCTTGCAGCTAACAGAAGATCTAGAGCAATTGCTCGTAACAGCATGGCTAGACTTAACCCTAATACTGGTATGAACTTAGCATACGGTAATCAATTAGCTACTGGGGAATATGCTCAGAATGCTTCGATATATGCTAATAGAGATAATGCTAATAATCAATACTTAGGTGAATACGCAAATATGATGAACAATTTAGGTCAGCAATATGTACAGAACACTGTACTTACTAATGACTTAAATGCCCGTAATAGAGCTGCTGCAAGAAACTTTGGTGCTACTGCTGCTGGTCAGTTAGGTCAATGGTCTCAGACTAAAGAAAAGATGCGTAATCAGGCACGTAGAGATCGTCAGATATTACCTTACTTACAGAATTTCTTAAGATACGGTACAGTAAATAGTTTAGTTGATAGTTTAACAGTATAATTATGGCAGTAAATAGATATGACAATCCTGCACAAGCTCAATTTATAGACACCTATGTTCCAATTCCTTTTGAACAATTATACACATTGGGTAAGCAGGCAAATGAAAGAGTTGACAAAGCTTTAGCAGATTATAGAACTGCTGCAAACTCATGGGCTGAATTTCGTTCTAGGTCTATGAAAGATATGCAAACGTGGGATGCAGAAACTAGAGGTAAAGTACTTCCGATTATTGATCAAGCTGCTAAGAATCCAGAAGCAATAAAGAGTATGGAATGGCAAATGGCTCTACAATCTGCAATAAATAATGTAGATAGAGCTAAACTTTCTGCATTAAAACAGAATGCTGCCAATTTTGATGAATATGCAAAGCAAGTTCAAACTTTAATGTTGCACGACAAATATAATCCACTATGGCACGATAGAGATTTTACTAACTGGGATACTACTACTTCAGGATTATTTAATGAAGTTCCTTTAGCTTATTCTTCTATAAAAGATTTAACTAATGAATATGTAAATAATCTGAAGGACAGTTATCTTGGTAGAGAAGGTGGATTTATTTGGACTGGTGTTACAGGACAGCAAATTAAAGACATATTGGATGCTAATAGAAGTGGAATATTATCTACTCCACAAGCACAAATGCATATGCAAACGTGGATGAGAAATCATCCCGGATCAACAGAAGAAGATGCAGCTAATGCTTTCATGCAAAGAGCTTATACAGATAATCGAGAATATGTTCGTAAAAATCCTACTGTAGATCCTTATGCTATGCAAGCGTTGAAATATAAGCAAGCATTAGAAACTGCTAAATTAAAGAAGAAAGGTACAGAAAAAGAATCTGTAGATTATCCTGACGCTTATAAAAAGCTGTATAATGACGCAGTAGTATTTGAAAAACGTCAGTTAGAAAATAGTCCAGTATATTCACAAACTAGATTTGTAACTAACAAGTTCCAAGAAGCCGCATCAGCCTTAATGTCTGGTAATATTACTCCAGAAGAATATAATTCCTTAGTAAAAGATTATGGAAAAGAAATGTCAGATGCAACTGCTAATGATATTGCTAATCTGTTTGCAACCAAAGCTGGAGAAATATTTCCTAAAACTGGAGTAAGAGCTGATAAATTACCTCAGTATTACGATGCAGCTACTAGAGTACTGAACGATATTACATACCCTTCTTCTGGTATGATTCTTAATAGTTACAATAAAGTTAAGAGTTCTAATGAAATTGATATTAATTTAGGCGGTTCAGTAACTAAAGGATATGTTACACCAGACACAGGTGGTTTAATATTAGCTACTGATTTTGTAAATAAAATCATGAAGGTTCCTTCTATTAAATACAATGTAGAAACTACAAATGGATTAGAAAGAAACTTTGCGGAAGATTTGAAATCTGGAGTATTCAAAGATGTTATCAAAACTCCTAGAGGTAGAATCATGTCATCAGTGGTAGATGGCATTCCTCAATTAATGCAGAGAGTAAGTGTAAGAATACCTTTACAAGCTATTAAGAATGCTGGATATGATGTAGATAGTTTTAAATCTATGGTTAGTAATTCAATGGGTATATCTGCAGAAACAGGTTTAAATGTAAAGCCTATTGATAAAAAAGATTACAAGGATGCTTATGGTGGGAATGTACCATTAACTGGTGAATATTTTACATTTGATACAATGGAGCCAATTGATCCACATGGTATGACTAGAATGACATTTGGTCAAGAAGTTAATGATATTCATGGTGGTTCAAAATTACAGAATAATAATTATGAGCAATCATTTACTGATGCTTATGATAGTTTAATAAACAGTTTATTACAATAATATATGGAAAAATCTATATTAGGTCAATATCCTACTGACAATACACCTAGCAAAGCAGCCTTATTAGGTAAGGCTATGGATATGGTCAATGCTCAGTATTCTCCTATCACTAATATTAAAACAGGTTATGATAGGAACTTAGAAACAACTCCATTAGATGATTATGAATACGCATATCTGTTAAATAAGGAAACTCCAGAGGAAACCTTAAAGGATAAGAGTTATTTAAGAGATGCTTGGACTACTTTTGCTAACAATAGAGATCAGATCAATTTGATGTCTGAAAGAGCTAAATTAGTAAAAGATATTAATCCTGTCATTGAAGATATTGATTATGAATTACAATATTTAAATGATAAGAAAATGCTTTTGAATCTTGAAAATGTCTTACCTACTATGGATAAGAATTCTCAAGAGTATCAAAACACCTTACAGCAATATGAAATTCTTAAAAACAATTTAGAAGCCAATTCTGAAAAGTATAATGCAATATTAGCAAAGTACAATGATTCAGAAGGTACAGATGTTGATAAGAGAATTGAATACTTAAATGGGGTAAGAGACTGGTGGGTAAACGAACAATCTGAAGTAAATAAGAGTATTCAAGATTATTATGATTCTATCACATCTAGATCTGAAAGATACAAACCTTCTGCTAGATTTCAAATAAAAGAACAGAAAGCTCAAGATAAGCCTTTCTATGATTCTGATTATGTATTATACGCCGGACCTGGTTTAACAGGTTCATCAATGTCTACTGTTGAATCCTATGTAGCTGATGCATTAGCAACAGGTGCTTTATATCTTGGTAGACATTATGCTACTACTGGCGCTTTGAATGCAGTTCCTGGTATTGGTGCAGCATCCAATCTTATTGGTTGGAGCTCAGCTATTGCTGCTACAGCACTAAGTTTAGCGGGTAATATCTATAGTAGACATAGAGAATCATTGGCACAAGTATATGGAGCATATCGTTCTAAGATTGAAAAAGATCTTGAAAGTAAAGGTGTATCTATCCAAGACTATGTTCAAATGGGTAGAGATCAATTGAAACAACAGAATCCTAATATAGATGTTACAAAGATTTCAGATGATGAAATTATAGATAGAACTTTATCTGGAGAGATTAAAATCTCCGATGAAGTTCTAAACTCTTTAAAAGATTCAGCAGATAATGGCTTAGAAAAGGTTTACAATAATAACATGGCTTTGTCTGCAATGGATGCTGCACAATCAGCTTTGATATTTGCTCCATTAGGTAAAGCTATGGGTAAGATTATAACTAAACCTATAGCTAGTGCATTAAAGCCTTTAGTTAAATTATCTGATACTGCTACTAAGAATTATAATAAGCTTATTGATGCTTACACCGGATTTAATGCTAGATTAGCTTACAATAGTCCTAAAATGAATATGTTGAGCAATGGTGCTAAAGCTCTAGCTCGTATGGGTTTTGCTGCTACTGGTGAAGCTTTTGAAGAAGGTAATCAGGATATATTTGATTACGATTATATTCACAATCAGTACGATAAAGATTCTTCTGGTGTATTTTCATCATTACTCGGGTTAGCTGAAGCTAATTACCGTACTGCAAAAATTTTATCAGGAATAGATACTGAATCAGAATTAGCCAATGATCCTCAATTCTGGAATGATGTAAAGGGTGGTTTCGCATTAGGTATGTACCTAGGTGGTCCTACTACTGCGTATCATGCTGGTATCGATATGCGTAAAGACTTTGTTGCCAATACTTTTGTTAGAGATATGGTAGCAGATAATATAGCTAAGAAAGATGCTATGAATAAAGCAGTAACATATGCGGATAAAGCATCAAAATCTATGCTCAATTACAAAGATAGTGTACTTGAAGTATTAGAGAACTTTAAATACCATATGCCTGATGGTCTTACTGAGGAAGACATAAATGCCGAAATCAAAACTGCAAACAATATATTTAATTTAGCTAAATCTAAAACTACTAAAAGTATTGGTAAACAATTAGGTTACTCTGCAGGTACTACAGAATATAATACTTTAATTGGTTTACAGCACATGGCTCAATTGGATTTACAAGAGGCTGTAAACAATGCAAAATCAGCCCAAGAGGCTGATAATAAATTGTATGCAGATCTTTCTGAAGATGCTCTATTAAGTAATTATACTCCAGAAGAAAAATTGGCAGCTATTACTTTAACTAAACTGAATGTACAGAAAGAAGCTCTGCAGGAATTAAAAAATGCAATTGAAGCTCCAGCAGAAGATGGTAAATCCAAATTTGGTATTACTAATGGTGATAATTCTGTAGCTAAATCTATTTTAAAAACTATACCTAAAGCCATTAAAAATATTGATAGTCAATTAGCTCAAGTAGCTGCTGATACAAAGTTTAATACAGATTTCGTAGCAGCTCCGCATATTATGCAAACTGGAGTAGATAGCTATGCAAATTTAATGTTAGCTCAACATGATGCTTTGGTATCAGAGCATAAAATGAATGAGATTTTCGGTAATACTTTGGAAAATGGCAAGCTTACTAGTTTTGATAAAGCTACAGACAAATCAAAGAAAAAGGTATTAAACAATATCAAAAAAAGGATTGAGAATTATCTGAACAATTCTGACGAATCTAGTAGAATAGCAGAAGATAACGCTAAACAGATTGTTGAACAGGATGTAGCTTCTACAGAAAAAGAAGTAGCTAATAATGGTACAGATAACAATGAAACTGTAGCAGCAAGTAAAATTGCTCCAGAAGTACAAAGAGAAGAAGTTGAAAAACCACAATCCCCTGTAATGGATTCTAGGGCAAAATCCAAAGTAAACACAGAAATACCTGCACCAGAACCTACTGTTCCTGAAGCAACACCTAAAACGCAGCCTGAAGAAAAAACAGAACCAGCAACTAAACATGATGAAGAATTTCCTACAAAGAGTTTGGAAGAATTAGCTGCAGAATTTGAAGCAGAACGTAAAAGGATTGCAGAAGAAAGTAAGACAAAAGCTCCAATAGTAGAAGATGTTGAAGAAGAGGATGAAGAGTTTGCTTTTGCTACAGATAAAGATTTGAGAGCAGCTGCTAATGCTGATGCAGATCCTTTAGCTGCTGCTACAGATGAAGATAAAAAGGTATCGCAAACAGTAGATACTATTACTCCAGATATTACTGTAGAACAAAAAGTTGAACAAGCTAAAAGGAAATTAGCTACTGAACAGAAATATGATAATAAAACGGATATGGATTCTGAGTCTAGAGAATATGAAGATTCTTTAGAAATAGAAGAATTAGCCAAAGACACTGTATCACACACACTATTCTTCTCACCAGATTCTACTACTCCTATATTACCAGGTTACAAGTCTGGTAAAGAATTAGCAGAAAGAATCAAAGATCCTAATTTCTTTACAGACAGTTTCTGTGAATTTATTATTAATGAATCTTACACTGAAAAAGGTAGTAAGCCATATAAAAAAGGTGATAAAGCTACATATGATAGTGCTTCCATCATATTAAGTGTAGAACATCCTACTGGTAAATACGCTTTAGCACTTAAAACTCCCAAAGGGGCTAGAACTAAATTTGATGCAGATGTTGCAGGTATTCGCGATAGAGCTACAATAGAAGATATTAATACAATTGAACAAGCTAATGAGATTTCTATAAATGACTTAAAATCATTTAGAAACGCAATCATTACTGCTATTGAAAATAAGACAGAAAATGAAACTATTGTACCAAGTACTATCAGTAGAACTAGAGGTAGATATAATGTAAATAGAAATGGTCAGAAAGCGGTATTTAGACCTGTACAAGAAGTAAAAGGTTTTGCTTTTCCGAGCAATATGTATGATATTACTCCAGAAAATGTAACCTTTGGTATTAGTAATGGTATTATTTCTGACAGTCTGATTCTTGGTGCTGGTGGTGAAATATTGAATGGTACCGGCGGTAGTGGTCAACTGTTTATTTATCCCCCTAAATCTAGTACACTCAATAATTCGGAAATACCAGTACAAGTTAATTTACAAAGATTTGATAGAAAACAAGCTGAGTTTCTTGCAGATTTGCTTTTGAATTATGGAGCTTCTCCTGAGTCTTACTACAAAAATACAGAGATTGTAGCTGGGGAATTGATTGACTTTATGGTTCGCTTTGGTGATAAAACCAGAGTTACATCCAATATTCCTACTTTCAATTGGATGAAAAAGAAACAGCTTTATATAAATGAAAAAGGTGATCTTGTAGTAGGAGAAAAATCTTATCCTGTAGGTAATATGTCTTCTCAAGATAAGGAAGATCTTATTAACGATTTGATGAGATTCCACTGGAGAGCTAATAGAGAAAATTTCTTTAGTCCTATAGGTGATGCTTTACCTTCCTTAAAAGAAGCGTTTACAAAAAACAGTTCTTATATATGGGAAGACGCTATTCCTGGCGTAATATTACGTAGAGAGGATTTCTTAGGTAATACAAAACATACCCCTTTGTATACAATGGGTTTGTTTGTTACAAACAATTTAATCCAGAGTGATTTACAAGATCAATTGTTCAAAGATTCTTTTGCTTATGCGGACGATATTCAAACTATATCTAAGAAAGTAGAAAGTGATAAGACAATTGAAGAAACTAAAAATAAGGTTGAAAACGTAGCCAATATTCCTACAGGTACTCCTGCAGTAGAGCCAGAAGAATTAACAGAAGAATCAAAAAAGATTAATGAAATTACCAAGAATGGCACAATTGACCCGTTTGCTATAGAAGACGATGACATTGATATTCCTATGAGACGTCTTACTGGTAAAGTAACTAAAGAGGTGTCTAACGAGGAAATAGAATGGTTCAAAAAGAAATTAGGTTTCCAAAGCGATTCTCTTACAATAGTAGATGATGCTATATCACTAGGTAACAATGTGTACGCTATGGGTCTTGTTAGACAGGATTCTACATTACTGTGGAAAGGCGCAGAAACAGGTACTTTATATCATGAAGCATATCATAGAATATCACTGTTGACCATTTCACCTAAAGAACGTCGTAAAATATACGAAGCTTATAGAAATAGAACTGGTTTAATCGGTACTGATAAAGACATTGAAGAAGCTCTTGCAGAAGACTTTAGGCAGTATATGCTGAATAAAGTTGAACCTGATTTAAATATCGTTAAAAGAGCTTGGAAAGCAATCAAAAACTTTATTAGTAAATGGGTTTGGAGAACTGATACTACTATTGATAACATCTTTGATAGAATTAATACAGGATACTATAGTAGATCTAAACAGAATTCTGCAGCTGTACAGGAATTCTTAAATGCTTATAAAGGTGCAGGAGCTCCATTTAAGTTGGGTGGTCATAATTTTAAGAATATCACAAATACACAATTTAAAGAAAGTGTTAATTCATTAGTTGCTTCTTTGTTTACTTTGAATAACATAAAGATGCGAGATGATTTAACAGGTTTAAATTACAGCTTGTTAAAGAGCGCATTAGAACCTTCATTAACAGATAAACTTGTAGAAAACGGAAAGATTACCAAAGAACAAGGAGAGGCTAGAAAAGAAATATATGAAACCTTTGACAGCGTATTCTTACCAGCAATTATAAGGAAACTGAATGAATATCAAATCAGAGCTGTAGACAAACAGGAAAACATCGACCAAGAAATAGATGAAAAAGCTGAAGGTTCTGCTGTAGGAGATCAAATGGCTACATATATCCGTGAGTCATTAGAAACCTCAGTAAAAGATAATGCTTTAGCATCTATTAAGATCTTCATTGCTACTATGCCTAAAAGAGAATTCTATGAGGCAGAAGTTAAGAAAGAAGATGGTACCATTACAAAAGTACAGAAAACTAGAACTGTATTGAGTCCTGTTACAGGATTACCTCTTATGGTTGATTTTGATTCTACGTGGAATACCATTATCAATGAATTGCATTCAGAGAATACGTTTGAAGGTATGATGAATAAGTGTGCTAAATGTGCAAAATCATTACCTATCTTTGACACATTGTACAGAGAATTGTATAAGATATCAAAGACTGTTCCGGGAGAATCAGAAGCCCAAGTAATAGCTAGGGAGAATTTGCAGACTCAATTTAGAAATACCTTTAGAAAAGCTAAACATAAACTTATTGGTATCTTGTCTGAAAAGATTGAAAATACTAGTGGTAATGATCAAACTAACTTGTATGTAAAGGATGAAAATGCAAATAAGATTTCTAAGAACATAATCGAAGGTTGGAATTATGGTTTACTTAGGATGACTGAGTTAATAAATTTTGATGGTAATAATTACACATTAAAAACCACTGATAATAAAACCAATGTAGAATTATTATTAGATGATTACCACAAGATTAATAATCTACTCAAGAATTATAAGAATAAACCAAATGCTAAGCTTAAGAATGGTCAGACTTATAAAGAGTATGTAGAAGCTAATGTCATCAAAATAAAGGAACATATATTATCACTTTTAGGTAGAGCAGGTGTATCTGTGGATATGGCTACATTAAACTCATTCTTGATTAAAGAATACTATGATTCAAATACTGCAGAACAATTAGTAAACCTGTTTACTGATGGTAGTAATGCTGGTTTAGCATTCTTATTCAGCAATAAGTTAAAAGATGTACTGAAAATTGAACCATCTGGTAATGTACCCGGCACATTCAATAGACATATCAGCAGATACTATGATGATTCTAAATTCTTAGGTAGATTGTCTGAAACGTATGGTATGACACATCCTAACTCAGATGAGTTATCTGTATTTTCTACTGATGGTAAGTTGTTATATCCTATATCTGATCATAACTACTTAACAGATATGGTTCAGAATCTTGATAATGATCCAGCTACGGTAGAAGCTCTTACTAAGGTATTATATAACACAGGTAACAATGCTAATCCTAATTATTTCAAAGGTTCCTATTTACTTACAAATCTTTATAATAATCCTACCGCATCTGGTAAAATAGGTGTTGAAACTTTGGTTTATTTTAAAGAACAGGGTAGTGGTGATAAAGGACGTAAGTATACAGAAATCTCACCATTGGAAGATTATATTGCTAAAATGACACTTACTCAGAAAGGTAGAATTGTTTTACCTACTATGGGTGACTCTCAGACATATAATACTTTATATGGCACAGCTATCAACAATTTCAATCAACCTTTAGATACTACTAACAATCAAGTTAAATTTAATGCCAAGGTATTGACCAGATTTATTAATTACTTTGAAACTGAATTAGATACTATTGAATTCAACTATAAGAATGAAGGTAATCTGACAAAGGAACAAAAAGTAAAGAACTATGATACTGGTAACAGAAATGGTTACAGATTTAGATATTTTAATGACGTATTTAAACTTAAAGAGCAAGACGGTACGTTTAATGATGCTTTGAAGATAGCAGAAGAAACAGGTGGTAGTGATTTAGCATTATCTGTAGTAAATCAAATAAAAGCAGCTTGGGCTAAGATGAGTAACTCTGATAAAGCTTTGTTAATGAATGAATATTTAACAGATGCTTTTAAAGACGAATTGGATTATGCAAAAGAAATAGGTATTATTGATTGGAATGGTAAGGATTTTACTAGTGTAAAGAGTTTAGCACTTCCCCAAAAAGCATTAGATGATGCAGAAAATCACTATAAGAAACGTCAAGAAGTATCAAAATACAGCAAAGAATTAGCTGCTACTGAATTGATGGCAAACTATTTTGCTAACACTATATCCTCAGTAATAGAGTTTGAGAAGTTATTTATTAAAGATCCTGCATATTATAAAGATCCTGTAGATAAAATCAAACGTCTTCGTGAGGTATTGTCAACTGGTGTTACCCCTAGAATAGATTATGGAGAAGGTAATGAATTATCAAACTTAACTGAAGTTAATGTAGGTACTTTATCAGATAATGTGATACCTAGTAGACAGCTTGATAGAATCAATGAATTTGCTAAAAAGTCAGCTGCAGTAAGACTATTACAGGAAATGCATGACATGACTCAAGAAGAAGCTCTTGCCGCCTATGAAAGTGGTGAAGCATTACCTCAAGACGTTGAAGACGCTGCTAATCTTGTAGTTGATAGTAAATTTGGTGGTTATACCAAAGTAAACCAAACAGATGCTACTGTACTTATCTCTCCTGAATTCTATAAAGAATTAGTAAGAAGAATTGATGGGTGGACTCCCGAAGTAGCTAAAGCTTTTGATATATTAAATAACCCCGAAACAGATTATGAAGTTGATGCAGATACTTATAATGAAGCGTTAGCCGTTACATTAAAACCTTTGAAGTTAATGTATTTCGGGGATCATTATGATATAAATGCAAAGAGAGACATACCTGTGTTTGACAAAATGGCTATGTTCCCAGTTCATAGAATATTTTCTACAGGGGATATGGGAGAAGTATTAAAAGTAATGCAAGCCAGAAACATACACATGCTTGCGTTTGAATCTGCAGTTAAGGTTGGTCAAAGAGTTGAAGAAGTTAAATCTAAGATTTACACAGATAAATCAAATACCAAGGTAGACGTAGAAGGTTTAATGAATATGCCTACTCACAAACAGTCTTTAGTTAATTTTAGACGTCAGCTAGTAACTGATCCACACCATGCAGATAGACAGATGTTTGTATCTCAGGCTCAAAAAGCAGCTATGGGTAACATTAGAACAGCTTGGACATATACTACTCCCAATGGTGTATCTTACTCTGGACAAGAAGTTATTGATAACTTTAACGGAGCTCACAACGCTATTACTGAATTTGGTAGAAAGAGTATAGAAAAAGACTTCGGCATTGACGCTAATAATCCACAAGCTAGTATCGTTAAGTTTGCTAATATTCTTAAGAGAAAAGCGGAGAATTCAAACATGAACGATAATGTTTTGAATGGTCTTACTGTAGAAGATGGCAATACTAATGCTCCTATTTCAGGTTTGTCTGATAACTCTTGGATTGAAAGTGGTCTTATATCAATGTTGAATAAAGCCATAGTAGATACTAATCTACCTGGTGGTATGTTTATTCAGATGTCTTCTATATTATATAATAGATTGGCTGTAACATCTGATGCTAACCGTGTAAGGAAGCTTAATTTTGTTAATAATGATGGTAGTATGGATTGTGTTATATCAATTAACTTATTGAAACACATCATACCTAATTATGATAAAATGACTTTCAGTCAAGCTAAAGCGTGGTTAATAAAACACGATATAATTGGTCCAGATACAAAGGCAATAGCGATGGGTTATCGTATCCCTGCACAGGGTCAAGCTTCTACAGCGGCTTTAAAAGTGATAGACGTTTATCCTGAACAGATTGGTGATACTATTACTCTTCCTGATGAATTTACCGCTTTAACAGGTTCAGACTTTGATATTGATAAACTGTTTATTGCCAGATATAACTATGATAATAATGGTAATAGAATCAAGTTCGAAACAAAAGATCAATACGTTCAGAGACTAAGAGCCACAGGTTTGGATGATGAGACTGTAGTAAGAAAAGCTTATGAGAGATACAATGGTAAAACTGATTTTGAAGCAAATAGTAGAGAAGCAAATGAAAACATGCTTCTTGATATGTATTTGTCAGTAATTAGTAATCCTATGAACTTTGCAGAAGCTAGACAGCCTCTTGATACTGTGACAGATTATCTGAAAGATAAAATTCTTAAGGATGTTGATAAATTAACCGGTCAAGGTAAAAGAACTAGTAAATCTCAATTATATTTCTCTACTCCAGCATTCCAAAGTAGAACTAAAGCTGAGTTGAATGGTGGTAAGTTTGGTATTGGTCCGTTTGCATTAGCTAATGCTCATCAAGTGTTAACTCAATTAGTTAAATTGAATTTCAAACCAAATAAAGTATTGAACGATTATGGTATACGTGATTTGCATCATATTCAAAGTGAAGATACAAATAAGATTAATGTTTTAGACTGGTTATCTGCTTTGATTAATGCTCACGTAGACGTAGCTAAAGACCCATATATTATTCGTTTGAATGTACGTAAATTAACTTTTAACATGACTAACTTCTTAATTAGAAGTGGTAAAGGTGAAAGTACATTCTATTTCTTACCTCAACAGATATTAAAAGACTATGCAACCGAATATGATAAATATTCTGGTTTTTATGGGGTTGAAATACCTGCTGGTAAAAATCCTGAAAGATTAGCATTTACTAAAATTTGGAACGATTACTATAAGAAAGCAAAAGAGTTATCCGGTGGTAAGAAAGAGAATCTTCTGAACTATCTTAAGGATAAAGGTGTAGGTACTAATCAAAGAAAAACTATGTTTACTGTACCACATCTTAGAAAACAATTGCAGAAAACTGAAACTTTTGATTGGTACTATAATCAATTATTAATTCTTAAGGCTTATGAAGAATTAACTCCATTTTCTAAGAGTTTATCAGAATTAACTAACTTATCTCAAATTGATACTAAGAGATTTGGTAATAACTTTGGTTTACAAAGCGCATTCTTGGATAAATGGAAACAGTATATGACTGAACAGGCTGTTTTCGACAATCCTTTGAAAGTGTTTACTAATACGTTCTTAGGTAAGAAAATGATTGATGGATTAGTATTTCCTAGAAATGCATTCCAGAATGTCATGATTAGACTTACTCCAGAATTTGAAACTTTACGATCATTAATCGAATATTATACTAAAGGCTATGCGGTAAGTGATGATACCTATATTAACAATATCACTAGAGCAATGGAAGTATCCTATAAGACTAAATTCTTTAATCAGTATGTTAAAGATAATCAAATGGGATTCCGTGGTATGCTATTTGGTAGGGATAGTATTTCTAGAAGATTGGATAGACTTAAATCTGATATATTACAAGGCAAATACCCTTCATTACTTGGGAGTGATGGTAGTTTTTCAAATGTGTTGATTAACAATATCTTTAGTAGACCTAAAGAAGATGATGCAGAATTACAAGGACCTGACTTCATTGCATATAAACCCAATAAGAGTGGTGATAATAATTTAGAAAATGAAATAATTCGTGCTTGGGAAGAACTCTACGAAAGTGATTATAAAGAAGTAAGAGAATTTGCTAAAGATCTTGCAATATATTCTTTCTACACTTCTGGAGATGCTTTTGGTAAAAATAATATATTTAGATATGTTCCTAACTCTATAAGAGAGGAAATAGGATATTTTGACTATATTAGAGAATTAGAAAAGCATCCAGAAAACGTTATATCCCAAATAGATTTACAAGAGGTAATTAGAAATCTGTGGTGGAATGATCATGTAGTTCCTGCTATTGAATACTATAAATTGGATTCTAGCTATGAAACTATTGAAGAAGAAGGCAGAGCAGTATATAGACCTGTTGCTCATGATGATAGTGGATTGTTTGTAACCAATAAGAAAGGAGAACAAGTTGAAATACCTTCTATAATTTATGATGAATCTAGTAAATTTAGGGGCATTGTAGGTTATAATGAAGCTGGTAATCCTATACATTATCTTTACAAGAAAGTTAAATTAGATAAGAATAATGATCCTAGAACTACTTTCTTATACAAATACATCGGTATAGATGAAAATAAAGTACCAGTATATCAATTAATTAATAAAAAAGGTTTAAGTTATAAGGGTAATGTACTTGTTGAATTTGGTTTTAAGAAATCTTCTGTAGGTTACAATAATGTAGTACCTACAGGTTTAGACTTTACTCCATCTAAAGCTATAACTTATGTACAAGATTTAACTCCTGTCAAAGCTAGTTTACAGACTAAAATATTCAATCAAGCTGGAGAATTCAATGAAAATGCTTTACAGACTGTAGCTACTGAAAACGTTGACTTACAGAATGATGAACAATCTTCAGAAACCATTAACATGGAAGTAAAACCTTCAGAAACTCCTACTAAGTTTACTGAACTTCAACAATATGCTAATCAAGTAGGTTTAGCAGAAGCTTTACCTAAAGTAGAAGAAGTAAAACAAGCTGTTGAAGAAACTAAGCAAATACAAGATAAATATGTATATACTTTTGATGACGGTTTAGAGGTTAAATTAGATTTTGAATTGAATGATCAACAGAAATCTGCTTTGAAAGAGTTAGAAGCATTTGTTAATGGAGATGATACATCTATTACTTTGTCTGGTTATGCTGGTACAGGTAAGACTACTATTATGGGTATATTTAATGAATATTTGAAGCGTAGAATACATGCAGATATTATTTTTTCAGCTCCAACTCATAGAGCAAACGCTGTGACTAGACAGAAAACTCCAAACGCAAAAGTAGTTACACTTCAAAGTTTATTGGGATTGCGTCCTGATTTTGATATTACTGAAGATGTATTTGATCTACACAAATTTAAATTTGAACAAGTGGCTGAGGTTAAAATAGAACCTGCTTCAATAGTTATAGTTGATGAAGCTTCAATGATTCAAGATAGTCTATACGATTTCTTACTTGAGCAAATTGCAGCGAAAGGAGCTCAGATTATATTTATGGGGGATAAAGGTCAATTAAGACCAGTAAAAGCAAATAATATATCTAAAGTATTTAGAAATGATGGTGCACAATTACAGTTAACCAAAGTAGAAAGAACTGGGGATAATCCTATATTAAAAGAATCTACTAGAGTAAGAAATGGGGAAGGCTTTAGCTATGAAACAGACATTGCTCCTAATGGTCAAGGAGTTGAATATTCATCAGACAAAACTAGAATTAGAGAATTTGTTAAAACTTCATTAAAAGAAATGAAAGATTCACAAGATCCTCTATATTTTAGAGTCTTGGCTGCAACAAATGCTTCTGTGGATGCTTATAACTCGGCAATAAGACAAATTTTATATGGTAGAAGACCAGCGCAATTGTATGAAGGAGAACTTGTAATGGGTTATTCTAATAGAGAATACGATTCTTTAAGAAAGAAATACAAATTAATGAATAGTGGAGACTACGTAGTGCAAAGTGTTAAACCCACTACTATTCAAATTGATTTAACATATCCTGACAGAAAAGAAAGTATAAGTATGGAAGGATATAAAGTTACTCTCAAAGACGCAATAGATACTTCTGCTTCTTCGTTTACTATTGATGTAGTATCTAATTTTGAAACAGATGAAAATATCATAAAAGTTCAAGAATATATACAGACCTTGTGGAGTATGCGTAAGCAATTGTTAGCTGAGGGAAATCCGACTGCAGCTAGATCTGTTGTTGAAAAAATCAATAATATACAAAATAGGATTCACACTATGCGAGATATCAAAGACGCTAACGGTAGATTAAAGCTTAGAAAATCGTTTGATTACGGATATGCTCACACAATTCATAAATCTCAAGGTGGTACTTATAGTAAAGTTTTAATTAACGACAGTAGTATAAATACTTTTGGGTTTAATGATAAAAATGGTCAAGAAGTAAGACAAGAATTGAAGTATGTGGCAGTATCTAGAGCAAAGAACTATGTAATGGTTCAGACTTTAGAAAAAGCAAAACAACAAGTAGTAGAGGATTATGATTTAGATGAAGAATTTGTATCTGCTACTGCAGCTGATTTGAAACAAGCAGCTAATGATTCTGCTACAGAAGAATTAGATAAAATGGGTAAACAACGTAAAAAAGAATGTGAATAATTATGCAGTGTTTAAATATTAAAAATCCAGAAGTTGCAGCTTTACTTAAAGAGTATACAGAAATATTAGGTAGTGAGAATGCTGCATATTATGTTCTTTCAGAAAACAATGGATATGGTTTAGATAAGGCTCCCAACGGGGAGCCATCTAAGCTATTTTCAGACCTTTTAGAGCATTATAATGGTGATAGAGTAGCTGCTATTCAAGCTAAAGCTAGAACTTACTCTAAGAGCTTTAAAGAGTGGTTTGGTGATTGGGTTAATCCATTAAAACCTGGTGATATCATTTTTGGTCATCCCGCAATTGGTAAAACATACTCATTGGAATCTGGTAAATATAAAGATAAAATCATCGATTGGGATGTAGAGTTCAATGAAAAACGAGACAAATGGATTGAAGATCATTCAAATACTGTTAAAGGAACTCCAGAATATAAAAAAGCTAGAAATGAGTATTTAATTTATCCAGAAAACCACCCAGATTATGTAGAGTTTCTTACAGAAGAATGGGAAAGAGTAAAAAGTAAAACTAAAAAAGAAGGTAAAAGATTATTTGCTTCTCCACATAATTTGCTTAAAATGTTTCCACAAGACTTCGACAGAATTATAAATTTAAAAGACGAAGATTTTGTAAAAAGAAATATTGAAAGAGGTGGGAAAGAAAGAGAATCTAAATTATGGAAGGAAGGAATAAATAATACTATTTTAAACACTACTAACATTCCCATAGAGTATTTAAATGAAAGCCAACATTTTGAAGATTATTTAAATAAATATATTGGTGTATCTAAAGTAGTAGATGAAAATGGTGAACCTAAACTAATGTTTAGAACGGATGATAAAGGTAAAAACATTATGGGTAGAGGTGATGGTGGACCTTTTTTTGCTACTGATAATATATTAGTAGCGGCGTCTTATGCTTTTGAAGATTCTAGTAGCCTTTATAAAGGTTTTATTAATTTAAAAAACCCATATATAATTAATGAAGAGTCTCATGGTTTTTACTTAATGTATAATGGAAAACAAACAAGTATCCCAGAGATTACGGAAACTTTAATCAAAGAAGGATATGATGGTGTATTATACAAACGGGTTTGGGATGTAGGAGATTATATAGATTATGACCCTGAAACAGATTATTGGGCAAGCAATGTAGCTGTGTTTAATCCAAATCAGATGAAATCAATAGATAATCAAGGTACATTCTCTACTCAGGATAATAATATCTATAATCAAGAAGCTGCTACTCAAAACGCTACTGGTAGAAATAAAGAATTAGCTTTATTACTGCAAGAAATATATCCAAATATTGAAGTAAGTGCATTAACAGATCCCAATCTTAGAGGACAGGCTCAAGTAGAAGGATATATGGCTGGTAGAGTGTTACTAAATGCTGCATTAGAAAATCAAGACACCTTACCTCATGAGTATGCTCATCATTATGTTGCTTGGTTTAGAAATACTCCTCTTGTACAAAGAGGTACAAAACAATTTGGTAGCGAAGAAGCTTTAGTACAAGCAATAGGTGAGAATTCTGTTAAAGCATTAAAATGGTATAATAGATTCTTCAACTGGTTGAAAGGATTATTTAATGAAAAACAAGATAATCTAAACGAAATTACAAAAGCGTTTTTATCTGGTCGTAGATTAGATAATTCTTATTTCTTTGGTAAAGAAACACACAACCAAAAAGTCGTTGAGGTTCCAGAAGCTATAAATAATATATATGACAAATTGATGTCTTCTATTCATCGTAGAATGAAAGATATCCAGTATTCTAAATATACAAATCCAAATAAACTAGATGAATTGAGAGCTTTAGAATTTAGATTAAATCAATTAGAAAATGATAAAGCTACTTTAGAATTCATAGATTACATGGATCAAGATATCAATTCTGCATTAGATGAAACTTTAAGAATATTATCCAAAGTAAAAGAAGCTGCTAAATATGGTAATGATCATGAAATCTCTAATGCTGAATTGGATCTGATTAAAAAAGGTTATATTGGGTTCTATAACAATATTGCTACTAATTTGCAGAATATGCTAGATGATGATACTACTTTTGATTATTTCAATAATGAACAATTGATTAATGATACAAAAGTAGCGTTAAAAAGAATCATGGGCAATTATGCAGAACTTGTTAGAAATTTCAATAATGTAGTTGACATAATCGCCAAAGATAATTTCATAAAAGAAGCTACCAAAGCTGGTTCTTATACTGTAGATCAATTGAAAAACATTCTAGAAGAAGGTGATTTAGATATTAACTTGTGGGATCAATGGGTTGGTAGTACACAGTACTCTAATAGTGAATTAGTTAGAATAATGATGAATAAGATAATTGCTGTTAAGAATGCTGTAGCAGATGAAGAAAGAATTAAAGGTAAAGAACTGTTAACTTTGTTAGACCAAGTAGATAAAGCTAAATTGGCTTATTTTCATGAGAAAACAAAAGATGGTCATAAAACAGGGTTTATGACTAGAGATTTGAATTACGGTGAACATTATCAGAAGCTTTTCAAATATCAAAGAGATTTAGCAGATAAATTAGGTTTTGGAGATAAAGATATATCAGAAGTACCAGGTCTACTAAATAAAGAACAGTTAAAAACTTGGAACACTGAGAACAATAAATGGCACGCTAAATATAGTATTCGTAGATTTGTACCAGAGTATTATGAACTAACAAATAGTCTTAGTGAAGAAGCTAGAACAAGAAGAGATACAATTAATATGGAAATCAATCTACTTCTTAACAGTACTAGGGATAAAAATGGTGATATACATAGAGAATTATTATCTGATGAAGACTATGGTAAATTACAGGAATTAGAGAATAGTAGACGTAATTTAGCAAACCCATTCTATGCAGACGGTACTACAAAAGCTGGTTTAGATTTAGAAATAGCTAGAGAAATGCAGCAATATAATGAAAAGCTTAGAGCTAAGTTGAACTATAAACCTAATATGGAAAAGTACAACAAAGCTAAAGCAGCTGCTAAGAAGAATCTTTCTCCAGAATTATTCAAGAAATGGGAGGAGAGAAATTCTGTTGAAAGAATTAAAGAAGAATTCTGGGAAGACATTAAGATGCTATCCTCTAATCCAACTAAATCTGACAATCAAGTATTGTATGAAAACGCTAGAAAGAATCTCTTGAAATTGTATGCTAGAGAAGACGGTACATTTAATACTGATGCCATGCCTGAGAATGTTAAGTCTATGATAAATACATATGACGTAATGATATCCGATGAAGCTATTGCTAACAGAGATAAATCAAAAAAATCTAGAGTAATGGAAATAGCTAAGTGGGATATCAACCCTAAATTCTATGAAGAATACGAACGTATGGAAAAACAGGGTGAAGCTGCATTTAACGCATGGTTCTCTGTAAATGCTAGATACACTTCTAGAGGTGACGTTGTACCAGCTTCTTTCTGGCGTAAATTAGTTCCAAAGGATGAATTTAAATCAAAATACGTAGAAAGAATACCTAATAGGTCTTGGGCAGAAATTGATAGAGAATCTCCATTCTATGATCCTAGATTTACTAAGTACGAAGATCGTGGTGAAACTGTAATACCAAATCCTAAATACTTTGATAATAGTGCTGCTTACAAAAAGATTACAAGTGATCCTAAATTAAAAGCATTATATGACGCTTTAGTGGATGTTATGGATTTATCCAATTCTAAGATTGGATTCCTGAGATACGCTAATAAATACAAATTACCTCAGATTGAAGGTGGTTCATGGACTCAAATCCGTAGTAAAGATAACTTCTTAAAAGGTATAGCTTACGCTGCACAGGATTTATATACAGTAAAAGATGATGATGATAGGTATATGATAGAAAATGCTAAAAGGTCTGACGGTTCTTTAGTTAAATTAATACCTACCAGATATATTAAAATGTTGGATAATCCTGATGCAATTACTAATGACGTGGTAGGTTCTATCATTCATTACTACAAAATGGCTGTAAACTACGAAAAGATGAGTGAAGCTGCTCCTGAATTAGAATTAGCTTTAGATTTCGTTAGTAGAATGGACTTTAAGGATAAAAAAGGTGGTAGAATATCTGGAGTAGAAAGTAAAACTTATGACAAAATGAAAGACTTAATGGATCGTTTTGTTTATGGCATGGAGAAAGATGCTAAAGAAGTTGATATAAAACTACCAAAAGGCAAACATGTTAAATTAAGTATTGATAAATTAGTAAATAACTTAGCAGCATATACAAGAATCCAAGGTATATCTCAGAATCTTAATGTTATTCTAACAGGTTTGATTACAAACAAGATTCAAAATAGATTGGAAGCAATGTCTGGTATTTACTTTGGAAATGAGGAACTTGCTAAAGCAACTAAAACCTTGTTACCAGCTTATGTAGATGCTATTAAAAATATAGGTAAAGCTAACAATAAAAACAAGGTATTGTGTTATCTTGAATTTTTAGGTGTAGTTAGAGATAATGAACAGACATTTAGCAAATTAAATCAGTCTCGATTACTCAGGGCTTTGAATCAACATTACTGGTATTTTGGTCATGAAATAAGCGATATTATTACTAAAGGTAAATTAGCTCTATCTGTAGCTTTTTTCAATAAATATGATCCTGAAACTGGTAAATTTGTAAATAAAAATCAATTTTTAAGAAAATTCAAAGATAGGAAGAAAGGTAAAGCTGCCTGGAATGCGTTAAATATTACATTCTTTGATACTTTTGAAGTTAAAGACAATCAATTAGTAGTAAAACCAGAGTATGCTAATATAGTGGATGAAAGAACTATAAATAAAATAAAGAACACTACTAAACAAATTGCTACTAGGATTGATACCCAGTTAACTGATTTAGATAAATCAAAATTACATTCTACTTTGATTGGTCAGTTATTACTTATTTATCGTAATTTTATATTGGTTAATTTACAAACTAAATTCTTAACTAAGAGACAGTTCAATTATTCTACCGGTATGTGGAGTGAAGCACAAATACCTGCTGCATTTTCTTATTTAGGTAGACATTGGGCAGAAAATATAAGTTTTCTAAGGAAACATTTCTTTGATCAAAAGAAAATAGATCAATTAAGAGAATTATACAAAGATCATTATGATGAATTAGATGATTATGAAAAAGGTTGTTTAAAGAGAGTTACATATGAATTTTTATTTTCTACTTTAGGTTTTTGGTTGATTTCTTCCATAATACGTGCTATGGCGGATGAAGACAGAGATAACTGGTGGAAACAGGAAGCTGCATATCTTACGTTAAGAGCCTCTTTGGAAACTCGTGGTAATGTATTACCCATTGAAGTGTTTAACATGCTTAATACTCCTACTGCTGCATGGTCTACGGTACAGTACTGGGGTGATTTAACTACAGTAGCTTTGCAAGATCCTACAGAAGAAATAAATAAAGGACCATATAGAGGTCTGAACCGATTACAACGATCCTTAATTAAGGCAACTCCTTTAAGAAGTATATATGAAGCAAGAGATCCAAGATCTAAGTTAGAATATTATGATAATTTGATTTCAATCTTTTAGTCTACGGCCCTAAATTTTTTAAAGGCAACAATAAGAAGCCCCTTTAGTATTATGCTATTGGGGCTTTATTGTGTCTTGTAGTGTAATATTTTCACTTAGTGGTTTTATAGTCTTAGTATTTTCATCAAACAAATACTTATGTAATTTACCATTTACTCCAGCATTCCAAAAATTCAATATTTTGATTTTTGTTTCATAACCGAGTGATTTGTACAATCCGTACTCAATCTTTCTAGTTATGACATGTATACAATAAGCTCTATTAAAAGCTAGAACTGTATATTTAATCTTATTCATAGTTATAGTATAACTACAATGAAATAAAGGATGTTGTTTTAAAGTATTTAATAAATAAGGTTTTATATTATGAAATACTAAAAAAACGTGACTTGAAAGAAGTGGATTATTAACATCATTCATGTACATGTTAACAAATTCACTATCATCCAAGTCACGTTTACTTAAAATATCACCGAAAATCTGAGGAAGTGAAAATATACTATGTTTAGTATATTTATCTATCAGCATATTATTTCAGCACCGTCTTCATCATAGTATTCTTTCATATGATCCCATAGATTATTGTTTTTATGCCAAGCAATTCGTTTTATAGCATAATCTATGGTTACAAGTCTTTCCTCAATTGCTTTAGAATTGAATTTAAAGACTCTAACTTCATACCCATCATGAGATTGTACTGCAACAATATAAGTTTCGTATTCATATTCTTCAATATTAAGTTTTAGTTCATTTTTAAAATACCAATGGATAGCTAACCAATAATAGGCTAACTGACGACAATAGTCAAATTCTTCTACTGAATGTTTAAAATTATAAACATCAGCTGTCGTCTTTATATCCACTAATATTATTTTTTTATTCGTATGATCTATCATTACTCTATCTAGTAATGATTTACATGGAAGATCCCCCAATGAAGAAGCATTAGGATACTCCCAATTAATATGAAATTCATTATGAACTTCAAATGTCTCTGGATAGTTAAATAATAATTCATTTGCTTTCTTATGATCTTCCATATTTTTTTTGATTGCTTTTAACATATTAAGATCCGCAAATGATATTACTTTTTTAGAATCTTTATTTCTAAAGTATTCTATGTAATTTTGGTAAGTTTCTACTAATTCTTTTGCTTCTTGAATCTTTTTCTCTTTAGATTTAGTATTATTATAAGCTGCTTCATAACTCATAAGTAATATATCATCTTCAGATGCAAAAGGATCGATTAATCTAGCACTAGAATAGAATTCAAGTAAATCTTTTTGTTGCTTTACTTTAGGTACTGCAAAATCCAATATAATATAATCTTTCCAAAATTCTTCTGGTTGAAGAATATATTCATGTATCATAGTGCCTTTATCCAGAAAACTAGCTTTTAGACCTTCTTTTCCGTCAAGCATTTCTTTAAGATATCTTGGTCCTTTTTTTAAGAACCATCCGATATTAGAATTACTTATACGAGTAAGATCTTCATAATACGGTATAGATATATCCATTACTCTTCAAATAAAATTAGATTTTCATATGCATTTATACTAGCGTAAGTCATCATATCATTATACTCATCGTAAGATAACATAATATCTAATTCTATCTGATTGAATTCTTCAACCATATTCTGTTCGTCTAACTTAACGTTAATCTTTTCGTAATTTTTCATAGTTCAAATGTTAGTGGTTTATAATTAATCGAATAAGATTCATCTAATATACTTACATTAGCATATTTTGTACCTGCGTACTCTTGTAATGTGTGATCTCCGGAATGAATGTGTCCAGATAATACATACTTAGGTTTCTTTTCTATAATTTCATCAAATAAATAGATATTACCTGCTGGTACACCATTGGGATATGTTTCGCTTTTCTGTTCCATAATATTTGCTACATATCCTACTTGGGGAGAATCATGACACATCAATATATCTATATCTTTTGGGATAGTACTATAAACACTTGGTAATATAGCATTACCAGGCATATATGCCCAGCAACCAAAATCCTTACAATACGGTGTACCATATATTTTGTAGTATTTATGATCTGCATCTGAATAAATATTTACTTCTCCATTAATTAAGATAGTTAATTTATCAAATAGATATGTTTGGGGTTGAGTAATCATTTTTTCAAACCAAAAATCATGATTACCTGGAGTAAGTATTACTCTATCACAAGGTAGATTCATAATCCACTTTTGAAACTCATTAAAGAGCCATTTAGTCATCTGTATATAGTCTCTTTGAATTTCTAATGGTGAAATATCTCCACAAATCAATAATGTATCACACGGTTCTATATCAATAAGATTACCATGTAAATCACTAATCGCAGTTATTTTCATATCCTATTTTCTTAGATTTTTTGGTTTTATCTCTAATAAATAGATATTCGTTAAATCTATCATTAAAGAAAGTGTTAGTAGAGGTAAATTTAATCTCTTCTACTTTTAAGTTTTTTAACTTCTCGTTCATGTTCGGTTAACATTTCATTACATTTATCTCTTAAACATTCTACGAAAACAAGACATTCATTTCCTTCAAATTGTTTAAAGAATTGATCTGCAGCTTCTTTGTATATATCTATACCATGATTTTGTTTACAATATTCTTTATGATCACTTAGAATCATATCTTCAAAATCATCATCAGATTTCTTAAAGATGTGCATTAATATTGCAGTTCGATGAGATATTTGTATGAATTTTCTTTTATAGTTCTTGAATTCGTCTAATACATTCATCTGTTTCTTTATGATTATGTACTACAAATAGCTTATACTTATCAGCTAAACCTTTATTCAATAATGACCACATAAACCATTTCCATTTGTATGGCCAAACATCGTTAGGTCTTCCTTTTGCTTCGATAATAAAATTATCTCCAACAAAATCTGGAGTATACGTCATAGCACGAATTTTCTTTCCACAAAATACAAATGATGGAATTAATTCAAACTTAATAGGCTCATATTCTGCTTTAAGATTATGAGCCTTTAATTGTTTATAAACATAAGTTTCTAATTGAGACTTAAATTTTATTCCATCATATGTATTAGGTGTAGCGTTTTTAATCTTTTTGTTCTGTGAGATTTTTCTTTTTCTTCTTGTAGTCTTCATACGCTTCTACCAGAGTTTCGATTCCTTCACAGACCATTGTAGCACCAATATTAGAAATAAATACAATTAGTGCTAATTCAAATACTGTTATTGTCATTTTTCTATTTTTTCTAAATGTTTAGATAGTTTCTCTAAAGATATTAAATCGTAATTAGCTAGATTTGCATCTATACCAACATCTACTCTTAATTCTTTAGAATCCGTGTTTATTTGATCTACTTTTCCATGACAATGACCGTGTATCATTACAGATCCTTTGTCTTTATGTTCCCAACTTAACATTGGAAAATGACACATAATCACTTCAAGATCTTTGTATAGAAAGTTATATACAGATTTCTTAAATTTTATATTCTTGATTTGAGTAATATGATTAAAATCACATTTCAATTGATCTGGTACTTTATCATGATTACCTAATATTAAGACTTTATTACCATTTAGTCTTTGAAATAGTTTTCTTTTATCTTCTACTTCACCAAATGATAAATCACCAAGAATATATACTGTATCTTTCTTGTTTACTCTAGAATTCCATAACTGTATCATAGCTTCTTTAGCTTTTTCAACAGTATCTCCAAATAGTTCTTTACGTTTTGGATGGAATTCTAATATACGATCATGAAAGAAATGTAGATCTGAAGTAAACCAAATCATTCTACGTGTCCTTCTTCTATTAATATTGTTGGTTCTTCGCAATCAATTGTGGCACCCATTATTTTATATATTAAATCTATATCTAATACAGGTTTACCAAACCCTGGAGCATATGCATCTCGAACAAGTTGTTTTGCTTCTTCTTCTGAATTTGCAGCTACTACAGTTATTCCACCACAATACTCTTGTAGTTCTTTTGTAGAACTTGTATCATTCCAAATCCAATAATATATATTCATAATATTTCTTTTAACCAGTTTTTAATTATATCAAAGCTATTATTCTTAACAGCATCTGATATATCTTTACTATGGAATTTCTTATGTACTAAGAATCCATTTAAGCCTGTTTTAAGGCTTATTTTACGCATATTCTTAACTCCAGGAATATCTCTATCAAAACAAATTAAAATACGTTTAAATCGTTTCTTAAGTTGCTTTAAAGCTTTATCTGGAATAAAAGTACTTTCTGATGATGGTGATATAGCATTGTATCCCATTTCATAAAGAACCATTACGTCTTTTAAAGATTTAGTAATAATTAATAAATCACCAGTTTTAGGTAATTGTTCATAACCTTGAATATCATTCTCAGTTAAATTATTACGCCATTTAGTATATTTATCTGCTAAAGGTCTATAAATCTTGAAATGATCATATACTTTATAAGTATACATAGGATTTTCATCCTTATATATGCCCTTAACAATTCCGTCACATAAATAATATTTAATACTAGATACATTATATTTATTTAATGTATCTTTACTAATACCAAATTGTGACCAGAATTGTTTATCTATATCTGTCCATTCTTGTCTAACTACACCTATTATGGTATCTTTAGATTCATAGTACTTGGTACTTTTAAGCTTAGTATTATTTGTAATAGATAAATCAGTTACAATTCGTTGTAATATATCATTATAATTTGTTAGACCTGTATAAATCTCTACAAATTTAATAACATCACCACATTCACCATTTCCATGATCTTTAAATAGTAATTTACCTGATTTTCTACTTCTGAATATTCCAAATGAAGGATTTTTATCTTCTCTAAATGGACTATTATATATAAAACCAATCTTAAATTGTCCAATATATCTAGCGTAAATATCATATTCTGTGACTTTTGATAAGATATAATCCAAAGTAATTGGAGTATCTTGCTGTTTTATTTTTGTAGAGTCATACATATGATATAGATTTAAATAAAGTGAAGAGTGGCGGACTCGAACCGCCCCATTTAAATACATGCTAGTTAGCATTTGTATTAGGCCCATTCACACATCTGTTCATTTCTTATTAAAGAAATATGTGCTTACTCTTCTCCACCTTTAACAATACCCCCTGTGTGGTCAGTGCCAGCCTACGATCTGGTATACTTACATAACAAAAGTCAGAGGTAGTATAGTCTTCGTTCTATTGCGCAAATAGAATTATATCTTAAAACGGCAATCCATTAGGATCGGCGCTATTATTTTCATCCATAGAACTTCCCATAGAGAAAGGACTTGGATTAGATTTTTCTAAATCTGCTACAATAGGCTTCTCGAATTGATCGATACCTAATTTTACAATAACAGATTTATTTTCGTTTACCAAAGACATTGGTTCGATAAACGTATATTTTGCATACTTTGGTAATGTAGTATAACCACTATTATTGTATACAATTTTAACTCTTAATGGCGTAGTCAAATCTGCTTTATTCAGCATTTCTGTTACCCATTGAGCAAACTGAGTGAAGTTTTCACCGATAAATTTACGATCTTCAGCATTAGGATAATAACATTTCAAAATTTGTTCAATTCTTGAAAATTGATTATCACATTTATTCTGAAAACTTTCTTCAGTTTCATCAGATCTCTTAGAAGGTTCCCACTCAGTATGCGTCAGCAATTTACCTTCTTTTTCAAACTTAAATTCAATAAAACTATTACCATTAATAGATTTATCAAATCTTACTGCAGTTAACATTACGTTATCTTCAATACCTGCTGACAAGTGTGCTACGTCTTTCTTTACAATAGTCTTGGCTCTTTCGGAACTATACATACTCTTTAATTTTGGTTAACTTAAACTTCTGGTAAATAAATTCTGTCCCAATGAAATACTAATTCATTGTTTTCATTGCTTTCTGCAATTACTATTTTTTGCTCACGCAAATGTGGTGCTCTTGCTCCTTTTGTAGTTTCATCTTTACTATCGAAATTAATAATTGTTTCATTACCTTTTCGATACATAAAACCTACTGCATCAGCTTCACCACATATAATATCTCCTAGTTTACCTACAAGATCTAAGGACATTTCTGTCATATCCTCACCATTCTTATTAATCATTTTATCCTTAGTATGACCAATAAGGATTAAGTTATCAGTAAGTTCTTTAAACATATCGATAACTTTTCTTACAGCAAGTCTAATATATTGATATCCTGCTCCTTGTGGAAGCAATCTAACATCAGTACCTTGCCAAGATTTTCCTTGAGGTTGAGCTTTATAGAGAGTACCTGCGTAAGGTAGACATATTTCTTCTAGTCGTGTAGCATTATCTATAGTAATATACTTATAGGGCTTTTTACCTGTTTCTTTGATCTTTTCTCTGATTGCATTAGCAATATCAGCAAAATCATTAACAGTTCTTGCTTGTACTGCTAATGCATCTAAGAATTCAGATCCACCTTCTAGATCAATAATTAAATTATTCTCTAGAGCTGCTACACAACTAGTTTTACCAGTTTTAGGTCGACCGTAAATAATCAAAAATCTAGGATTATTTACTTTTGCTTTTACTTTTTCTGTAGGTAATACTATCATATTAAGATAATTTTACCTTTTCAGATATAGTTTGATAAATTACGAAAGAATTTGATAAAATTTGAAAGAATCTGAAAAGTTTTGTTAATAATTACGCAGCAAAAATAGCGTTAATTTCTACTGCAATATTATAAATGTTAATCTGATCTTCTTTCTTCATGGTTGTAAAGAAATCAGAACGGGTAAATGTCGGAATAATTTCCGAACCTACCTGAATATAATTACCATGAATTTTAATCGGTATATCACAGATAATAAAATCATAAGTAGGATTATTAGCATAATATGCACATTCTAACAAATGTGTAGCTGCTTTATTCCATTCCAGATTCAGAGAAGTAGGAGAAATATTTGTAATTGTAAAACTCGGCTTCTCAAACGTATATTTCTTCGTCGGTTCATCACCGAAGATGATATAAATACTATCTTTCTTATCTTCTTTCTTTGCCCAAGGAACCAGATTCTTAAAGGCTTTTGTCAGAAGATTATCAATATAATTATCATCTTTTTTCTTACTGATTTTCTCGTAATACGGATTCAAGAAATCATAAGTGTTAAAGTTAAAGTTATTATTGTTACCCTTTTTATTCAAAAATGTTGTAGTCATGTTAGCCAAAAATTAAATTAATACTGTAGTTTATTCTCAGATCTATTTACTTCAATTAAGTTGTTATATTGCAGATCGTTCTCATATTCAAGTATGGCTAATTTGCCTTCTCTAACTTTTAAAAAGTGTAGATATACTTTATTTTGTACAGGTAATCGTGACGGTCCGTATGCAGTAATACCTAATGTTTCAGGTCTTGATAAAACTGCTATAACATCACTACCTTGAAACACAGAATCTGAGGATGATAAGTCACTTCTCATAGGATAATGACTTGATGGATTTATAATCCTTTCAGGCATTTCAATATTACGATTCATTTGAGAAAGTTGAATTATACTTGTTTTACCAACTTTCTTAGCTCTAATAAATACTCTTTCTAATGCTGCTATAATTTTACGCTCATCATTAGTATCATTTCCTTCGACCAATAATGTATGATCTAGAAATACGATAAGCCATTTATCTTTTGCAATCGTATTTTGAAAATATGTTATAGTATCTTCTATCTTACTTACTGTAGCTGATTCATCTACATAGTAGATGGGATATTGTTTAATAACTTCTACTTCTTTTTCAATATCCTGTAGTAAACTATCAGAAACATCTTCTGATGCACTATATAGCTCTGAAGTTGTGTGACGCAACTTATTAGATAGTTTTCTTCCTACTTGTCTACTAGAGAGCATTTCAAAAGAAAATGATAATACAACTAATTCCTTATCAGGATTAAGTTCAATTAAGTCAGTTTCAAGCGTATTTACAAATGATGATTTACCAGTACCAGAAGCACCTACTATAGTATAAACGCATCCTGGTTCAATACCACCACAGCACATAAAATTGAATTTATTCCACTTACTTTTAAGTGGTTCAATTTCATGATTCTTACGCTGTTTTATATAGGTAACCGCTTCATCAGCAGCCACAGATATATGTTTAAATGGTAAGGGACTAGATAAGTTCTGTTCCATAAAGATTATCTTTTATTGGTTCATTAATTTGTTCTTCATAAATTTCCCATTCAGAATTAGTAAGCCATTTCCACATAGTCTTCATATAACCTATTTTACCACTCATAAGTTTGTCAGATACTTCTTTTTCTAGACATTGAATGATATGATTATGTAAAATAGTATCATTTTTAACTATTTTATTATATAATGTTCTACATTTCTTTGAATTACCTTGTAAAAAGCCTTTAGTACCATCAGGTCTTACTACTACTATAGGATAATGCTTCTTAAATTCTTCAAATAAATCTGCATTACCAGTAATAATATTTACTAATAGTTCAGTTTCTTTATAAGAAACTTTTTTAGCTTTTTCCTCTCTGATAAGAAATCCTCTGTCGATTAAATCTTGTATATCATTGTCGCTGACCTGGCTAACGATGTCTTTGACCTCTTTGATAGATTTTTGATTATTGTCTAATACAAGATTTAAAAATACTAGCTGATTTAATGAAAGATTGTCTATTTTTTTTAATAGACTTGTATTTATTTCTAGTATCATAATGAATTAATTTAATTCATCTGTTCTAGAGTATGATAGTTTTTGTTAATATTCGTCAAAATTAAACAGATTTAACTGCTTTGGTTTTAGTTTTTCAATTACTTTTATACATTGATTAATATAATACTGATAATCTATATCATAAATACTTTGGAATGTCTCTCCTTGAGAGTATTTCCATTGAAGATCTTCATCAGAATAAAATTTATTATGTAATCTTACTCCATGATCTTTTAACATTATTTGATAAGACTTTTTACCAGCATCATCTAATTTCCATTTCCATAAATAATATCCACTATTACTAACGTAAAAACGATTAGTTCTTTGTTGAATTTGTTCATTATATTCAACTGTCCATTGTTTTCCTGTCTTTTCAGCTTGTAAGAATTTACGTATATCTTTACAAGATTTAATAGTATCTTCTACTGGAATATTATGTATAAAATAATTAATAATAGCTTCTGGAATTATCTTTGGAGATAAACCTTTTCCTAAAGTAATTCCTGTAAGGAAATATCCTTTTTCTTTAATGTGTCCTTCTGGAGATAATCCGAAGTAATCATTAATAGCTAATTGATAGAATTGAGTAAACTCTTCCGTTTCTAATTTTAATTTAGTTAAGTCTTCCCATTCTTTTAATATCTTTTGTAGTTCTTCATATTTAGCCTTTTTACACGTATATAAGACACCATCAGTATTAATCTGATGTAACTTACATCCAATAGATAAAAGTCTCTCAGAGAGCTTTAAAAGTAGTAATTGTCCATTAATTCTAATTTGCATTACAGTAAATGGACTATAACACCAAGAATGTTCATTCTGTAAGTTACCACTCAAACCATTTAATGATAATTTAAGTGTTTTATCTACTACTTTATTCTTATTTTTCTTAGCATTTAATCTTCTTGTACGAATACTAGAATAAGTCTCTAAGAATTCTTTACCTAAATGTGGTGGATATAAATTATGTTCTATAATCATACTAGGATATAGAGAACTAACGTCAGAATCTAATAATAATTCGTCTTCTCGTGGTTTAATAATTTCTATACCACGATCTCCATGAATACCACCAACACCTACAGTTACTTTCATATCTCCAAAAATAAAGGTATTTTCATATCCTTTTCTTCCTGGTGATACATTATGTAGTTGTTTCATTTCTTTTAATAGATTCTGTAATATAGGAGTATCAAATTTAATCCAAGGAAATATTACTTTCTCTAGATCTATTTGATCACAAGGACTCCTTAATTGTTCTAATTTATCTTTAAAAATACCAGTATGTTTAATATATTCTTGTTCAAGAATCTTCATACCAGTATTTACTCCATCTAAACTTAGACAATTTATCTTATATTCTTCTTCAATAGCTACTCTTAGGTTTAGATCACTTTCACATCTATATAGTAATTCTTCAGTAGATTCTACATCATTTATATTATATGATATTAATCTATCTATATCCTTTTCAGGAAGATCTTGATGCCAATCTACTACGAATTCTTCTACATTCTTATATTGCATTGTTACTTGCATCTCTTTTAAAGATACTCGTAAAGCTTTAGAATATAGCATTGTTAATAGATCTATTGATAAGAAGTTTCTAGCGTATTTATACTCTTTCCATAAATCAAAATCAGAATTTTTATCAATTACTAATTGACTCATTCTAAATATTGATTCAGTTAATTCTCTAGTACTATAACTATTAAAATAATGTTTATTATATAACATTATAATATAGTTTAGTATAGGATTATCATAATGTATATTATTATAACCTACAAAATAATAATCTTCATAAAAGAATGTAACTAATCCTTGTATATCTACTCTTCTTGGAGATATTTCAAATACTGTAATCTGTTTTGTTTCAGTATTCTTACAAGTACAAGTAAATACGTTCTTTAAAACTTCAATATCAAAGACTACACAAGTCTTTCCTTTAATTTTCATAGTACTACGGTTATCTGCAATTTAGAATATATGATAAAGAACTTTTATTTTTAATATTATATTTCGTAATTAATTCCTTATAACACATTCCTTTATATCTATCTTCTTTTATAGATTTTATTAAATTCTCATCATATTTCATATTAGCGTATTTAGATATATTTATCCTAATTTCTTTAGGAATATCTAAAGAATTCTGAGAATAAGTACCCATTTCTATATTACTATATGAATTATTAAGAAAATTTCCATCCAGATGTCTTACACATAAATTTTTATCAAATATTTGATTTCCAAACTTTTTGTAAGCTTGAAATCTATGAAAATAGACTTTTATTATTTTTTTATTATATCGTATACCGAAATATAAATATTTATTTTTACCATACGTTCCTATTTCATATTATTTATTTTAAGTAGATTTTAGTTTTAATCCAGTCACACTACGTGGAAGTATCTACTTTAATGACCTTGCGGGAGATAGATTCGAACTACCAACCTCAGCCTCGTGAAAGCTACGCGCTACCTTTGCGCCATCCCGCTAGATTGTGCGTTACAGACGCACCCCTGTTGTATATTATGCTGCTTCACTTTTCGGATTAAGTCTACTACGATCTTTAAACTTATCGTTTAGCATTTCACTTATACATTTCTGATCTTTACCGATGCCAGAGTAAGCATAAATACCTACATATGTATCGGGTTCTTCTTTCATGCGTTTGTTATGAGCTTCTTTCATACGTTTGTTAAGTTCTTCTGGCTTACAGATGAACGCACAAACAGAATCACTTATAATTTCTGATGAAGCAATTGATGCAACACGTATTAAATAACGTACTTTTTCATCCTTCATTTTTGCTTCTGCAGCTTTAATATATTCTTCTGCTCTAGTTTTATCTACAGCAACATTGCTCTTTACTTTGGGAACTTTTATTCCACCCGTAGTAAGATACTTAGCACGTTTTTCTTCTTTTCGTGCTAGACGAGCTTTTTCAGATTCTATAAAACGTTTAAGATTCAACAATTGAATCTTTTGTTGTTTAAGATGTTCTGTAAAAATCTTATCTTTACGTAGTTTTCTACGCTCTGCAATCCTTGCAAGACGCTCTGTTTCAGTATGTCTACGTTTCTCTACGCGATTAGCATAACCTTGACGGTCTGCTGCAATTTCTGATGCTTGACGTTTCATTTCAGCATTAAAAGCTGCTTTACCAGCTTCTTTTTTAGCTTTTATTGCTTCAATTCTTTCAGCTTTTGTGGTACGTTTGAGTTTAATTTCTTTATGATGTAATCGTTTAAGAGCAAGTTCCGTATTATGTTTAATACGTTCTTCACGTTTCTTACTCCATTCTTCTACAGATTGATCCATAAATTCTTCTTTCTCACTGAGACGAGCTTCAATCTCTTCACGTTTAGCGGCGTGAGCTTTTGCAAGAAAATCTTGTTGTTTCTTAGCGTTAGCTATAGCTTCAGGACTAGGAATAGTTTTATTACATAATTCTGCTTTACGTTTACGTTTCTTTTCGGCTATTGCCATTTTGTCCTTCTTGACTTTCTCCTTAATTTTCTTGTCGGCTTCATCGAATTTTTTCTTCTGCTCTTCTTTCTCGATAGCGCGAAGAATAATTCTATCAGCTAGATCATTAGCTGCAGATATAATTGCTGCTTTTTTAGCTTTCATTATATCTGACATCTTTTTCAGAAGAGTTTGTTTCATCTCTTCTTTTACTTTGGCTTTTGCAGCCTTTTCTGCAAGCTTAGTTTCAATCTTCTTAATATATTCGGCTTGCTCTTCATTTAAAGCTTCTACTTTATAACCTAATTTCAAAGCCTGATATACATCAGACTTCCATGTTTTGCTTTCTATCGGATATTTTTTGGTAGAATTGTCAATTGTTTGAGATTTGATATCTTTTTTCATGACTTTACTTTTTAAAATGTTAATATTAATATTTCGAGACTTGTTGGTCTCCGGGGATTCGAACCCCACTTGCCACTCGTTATTTTAATGTTACTTTATGCTATTAGAATAGTTCACAGTTATAAATAGAGATGCTGAACTTTAAAAATAACTTACGGAGACCAGTTTACCTTATGCTGCTAAATACATATATGCAGTAGATATATCCATTTCAGCATTACTGTTGAAATCTTCAAGCTTCTTCTTCAGAGCATTGATTTCCAGCTGCAGTTTATTCTTTAATCTAGTAATATAATCTGCAGTAATTTTTTCAGTTTTAAACAATTTCTTTTTACCAAGTTTAGCTTTTAAACCAGGATTAATAGTCGGAATAGATCCTAACTGAACTAGATACTCATTCTTTTCGGATAGAGTATAAATAATAGGATAAATACTTTCTTTAGGAAAGTCTTTACGATTCTTAAAACCTAGATTAATAGCAATTGAATCCAGCTTGGTCTGAATTCGATTATTGGACATTTCTGTAATTGTATCCAACAAAGCTTTTATATCGTAATTTCGTGTAGCATTTTTATCGATCAAATTTTCAGTACGAATAATATTCCACATCTTTTTAATCTCTTTGTCATACTTCTTACGATTTTCAATAATTTCAGTTGATTTAATTTTCTTCATATATTTTTGATTTTAATTGATTAAACATAAAAGTATACTCAAATATGATCAACTACCTGTACTTTGTGGCTATGTTCATCCCGATATGACATCTTCGTCTTATTCTTGAAGCTTTCCTTCACTTAGTATCCATTACAGATACATTATCATAGCCTTATAAGATATAAGAGAAAGGACTTGACTTACATCTGCAAGTCCTTTAATATATCTTGAAAAGTAATAATTATATTTTCTACATTGTTTGCGTTACATCTGCTATTATATGTTTGATACTCTTATTACTTTAGAATAGTCAACTTTAATTAACTAGGATACTTACCTATTTTAATCGCATAGAAATCTCCGAAACCATCTTGTACCAATACTCGCTTATTCGGAAGTCTTACCTCACCTTTTTCCGAAGAAGCTTGCATTGCTGCAACATCGTTTAGATATCCTAGACGATAACCAATAAATATCCGAGTAATAGCATAGGAGTAATCTCCTTTATCTAAAGCTTTAGTAAAATCTTTTACAAGACAATCAAAAGCTTCATTGTTTCGCGTTCCTCCTTTTCCAGTAATGACTTTAATAAGCCGTAAACAAATATCATTAGTACTCAATACTTTCTCATCTTTAAAGAGTCTATTGATAAATTTGTATTTTGTTCTGCCTAACGTTACACTACCGTCTTTTTCGACATGAATATATCTAGCTATTTCTTTCTCATCCATAAATAGCAAAGATATAAAGTCTTTATCAGCAAACATATGCTGAAGGTCTAGGAACGCTTCTTTCGTTAAAGGCGTACTCATAGTTTACTTTATCCGAAATAATTGTTAATTTCGATACCTTCAGCGGCCATTGCCGTCTTACAAGCAGCAATTTCAGTTTCGTTTGCAGTTTCAAATGTTTTAATGAACCGCATCTGTTCGTTGACAAACGCTGTAAGTTTAGCCCGTGATTCCATATTCAGAGCAACTATTTCTTTTGTCAACTGAGGATAATCAATAAAGATTGTAATCTCACCGGTTGATTCGAACCGAGTAATCGCATTCTTTACGCTTTCTGCGTTGGGCTTCGGGATAATATCCGCAATGTCGTTAATACCGGAAATCTGAAGCCGTAACTTCGAATCGCCGTTATACTCTACAAATTTAGTGCCTTCAGCACTTTCTACTTCCTGAGCCATTTTAACCTTAATAGGTTTAATTGAATACAGATTAATCTGCTGACTAGTCCGTAATTCATTGTTCTGTACTTTCTGTGAATAATTCGGATCTACTGAGTTCTTCTCTATAGTGAGAATATATTTACCTAATGATGCACCACACTGTGATGCCAAAATAACTGATTTATCCATTTTTAAATTCCTTTTTTGATTCCGTGGTTGATTCCACCTACGGAGATGTTAAACAATTGATTTACATATTTTATGAGTTTAAATTAACGAGTTTTGCTCTCTTTGTATAGATTTTATTATATAGAGGATATATCTAATCGTCTACGTACATTCAAGTACAATCCTTTACAAAGTATAAATATTTTCGTTTTAAACGCATAATCTTCATATTAATGATTTACTTACATCGAAATCAAGGTAGATACTTCCTCTTCCTTTCTGCATTCCTTGCTTCTACAAAGTAGTTCGGATACCAGAATTAATATTACTTATACGAGTGTCTACATATAATAAATTAATAGCTTATCATACTATTGATACTGCACAGCTTTTTCTTTAGACTAATGAGATCCAAGACATTTAATATACATATTATAATACCATTACTTTAGATTTTACAATTCTCTTACGCTTAAGAGAAAGGAACTATTGCTCATCATATTAACTTAGTATTTCCCGGCGTCTCGGGGTTAATCTCAGCAAGTAATCACAAATACAAAGTAACTGTTTGCAAGACAGTTGCACATGCAGATTGGCCTGTCATGTAGCTTATGATTACCCAGAAGTTAATATTTACCACTTTATCGAATCCGTTACAGATACGGTCGTTTTCTAACGTTACTTAACTAGTTCTGCCCTACAAATGCAGCAACGGTTTTAAGTTTCCTATACGGAATTACATACAATAATATATATTATTATATAACCGTCCATAGGATTGTTTTACAAGCACGAATATTGAGGACTTCCACCTACTTTTCACTACTCTTTCCGCACGACAGGTATCCAGTCTATGAAGCTTCATGAAACGCTTTCTAATGAACATATATTGTTGCGCAATACACTCTATTAGTTTTATTTAGCAATAACGGTTGGCTTGCCAAGGACGCAGTCAGGAAACATATACTACTATACAACAGCAGATTCTACTATCCCTAGCGGGGACTTCCCTGGATTTATTATTTCGTGGGCGTAGCCACTACTTTAGTTAGACATGTTATCCACGCTTTTATTTAAGAGTGACGTTAACTCTCGGGCCAGTGATGAATCGTTGGATTCAGATAAATGTCGTAACATTTATATTTCTCTGATTAACAGACTTGAATTTAGCCCATTGACTATACATTAGCCCAACTTTCGCCTTTTATCTCTCGGAAAGCCGACTGAGATCTGATTGAACTTCTACCTTTCTTCTCAGGTAACGGTGTTTCTACCGGCGTATTTAACTTTTCGATAACGTAAATTATTGAGATCCCTCTCACTTCTTGCGAAGTAACCACCTTGCTAAAGGGTGTCGTTATTCTGTAGTAGTGTTATAGGACACTTTTACAACCTGCTTCTTTCCATATATTATTGTGTCATAACTTGAAGCAAACACTGACACATTTGTATTAATCGTTCTATTAAGTATAGGTTTGGCACCTAATCCGGATAATCTGTCATACTTAAATATAATAAAAGTCTCGAATTCTTATTATATTTAATGAATTTAAAGTTCATTGTATGGATCATAGCCTCTCAGCCATATGTTCTAAAGCAATAATACAAACTATTATCCTTTACTTCTTAGAGTAAAAGACTACGGAATCGTACCGTTTTACTTCTTTACGTAGCACCTAATAGCACTCTCGATTAATCTCTCTGCCTTCATATCTACTTTTATATGTATTTAAACATACGTTCCAATTTAAACCATTTGGTACCTTGTAGAGAACACTACAGTAGCATTTTTATCTTATCTATATCTTCCAATAGTAGATTCAGAATGGATGCTTTGGACACACCCAGAAACGTTAGTCAGGAGTCAAAACTTAGTAAACTTTTGGATATTTACTAAGGGGCAACTCGTGTTTAGTCCCTTCTTGATTTCGTACATGATTGTACCCACGGACATAGGTTTCTCCTTTGTGTAGACTTCAATACACTCATAAATATATCTCATAACTATATTTACTTTAGGATGCCGATACCTTTGCTGAATTTGTCTTCGTGTCTGCTGACCTAGATCACGTTTTTTAAATCTCCGCCAGACGGTTCTCTGAGATTTTATGGGTTTAGCACGCTATCCCATTTTCTTACTAATTCTTCACGGATAAAGTAATAAATCCATAGTAAGCTATCATATTACCTTTTGAATAACAGTGTTAGCTGTTATCATATTCTCATATCCTGTATTACTTATCTATATATACGAATCCTCTTGGCCTTTGATATTCCTAATATATATATGCTGTCTTATTGCTTTTAGAGTGTACAGCTACAATACCACTATATATAATGCCCTGTTTCTTACTACGGGGGAGAGACTCGTTTTCCCCGGTGCCATTCTACGGTAAGCACATAGTTAATCACTAATACAATAAGCAAAAAATAAACAAAATAAATAGAATAAAATAATACCAATTAATGATACTATGTTGGTTTTAGTTATTTTTTGCTTCATTTCTCTACACTTTTAGGATACTCAGGTACAAATTTGTGAGAGCGGGGAGTTGGTAGAGTAAACATTACCGGTCTCGTTTGTACCTCAGTTTTTGTTTCATATACTACTTTGGGTTTAGATTTTTTATACACTACCTTTTCCACGATTTTCGTGGGGTGATTGACAGTTATATCAGTACTCGTAACGGGTATATTACTTTCCACGATACTTTTACCTGTCTCTAAATCCAGGTTAAGTTTAAAATTACCTGGAATTGGGGGTAACTGAACCGTTTTAACGATTTCTGTTGCCGTAACACTTTCGGGTTTGAAAATGTTAGTATTGTAGGACATAATAAGACCTACAACGAATACTGCTAAATAAGCAAATTTACCTTTCATTTGATATAATAGGTTATTTACCCATTACAGCCTTAAAATCTTCTTTTGTAAAGAGTGGGAATGCAGCTTCTTTATCTACATACATGTTACGTATTTCGATCATTTTGTTTGCTGCTTTCAGAGCAAAATCTTCATCAGATTTAGAACCTACTTCATCTTTATAGATGTCATAAAACGGTCCCATAATCTTCTTGAACCAATCTATTAGTTCGTCTTCTGCTGGCTTTTGCAATGCAATACGTACAAACGTATCACGAGTTGGAGCCAAAATACCCTTTACTACACAAGGATCTTGTTCGATAGGCTGTGCAGGATCTGCGTGCATTACTTCAATAAATGCTTTAATTAAGTCTACTACATCTTGATCATTCAGACCTTTCATATTCTTCCGTAAGAGAGAATGTGCAAAGATCATAGTCTGACCTAACTTCAACGAAGTTGTGGTAGAAGACATGAGTCCAGAGAGTACAACAATACCTTTCTTACCGATAATGTTGAAATACTCTTTTGCAAGAGTTCCTAAGTTAGCACTACTCCAGATTCCCTTCTGAACGGGATCTTCTGTAATATTCTCACGATATGTCTTGATTTTACCTAAGATACGTAAGAATTTATTAGAAGGAGTTTCTCCTGATTCTTGAAGATCTTGAGTGATTGCAGCTTTTGCTTCATCATCATTCTTCCAATTCAGAGGATTCATCTGTTCTTCGGTAAGTTCTACACGTTTAGGTGGTTTAACTGTTGAAGCTAAACCTGATGCGGCATTCTCTGCATCAGCTGCTGCTTTTGTTTCAGGAGAAATATCCTTAAATTCAAGACGCATCTGATTAGGATCATCTGTAGGATGAGCTTCAAGAGCAACACCCATAGATGCAGCCGTATCAATAGCTTGCTGAACAATAAGTTCATCGTTCGGCGTAAGCATATTACATTCACGTTTCTGTGCGAATGATTGTACAGACAAACGTACAGCATACCACATCATATTGTAATCCAGCATGGATTCCATCTGAATCGTAATAGGTTTACTACGATCCATCCGGGCAGTACGACGTTCAAGTGCCGATAAGAATTCTGCAGCATGGTTTGCATCCATCAAATCATTAGGACCCATGAGTGAAATCAAGGAATCTACTTTAGGTGATTCTAATGGAGAAGTTACAGGCTTCTTTACTTCTTCTGCTGCTATATTTTCTACAGTACCTGTAGCATCAGTGATAGGCTTTTTTGTCTCCTTTTCCTCTTTCTTAGGAGCTGTAGGAGCTGCGGGTTTAGGAGTTTTATCTTCCTTTAATCCAGTCTTCGGCTGTTCTTTCTTAGTTTGTGCAGCCGGTGCAGCCGCAGGAGCGGCAGTAGTTTTCTTTGTTTTATCGTCAGTTTTCTGATCTTTATTCTTATTATTTCCCATTTTGATAATGTTTAATTCGCCTTTTCGAATATTAAAAGTTAATAAATTATTTTATAAAGCTAATAATGTGATCCCGTTATATCCATCTAGGATGAATCTGGGAATGGAGGAGCTATGCGTTCAGTATACGCAAGCTTTTTGGAATTTAATCGTGGAAACTCCTTTACTACAGTTTTATAATCCTGTACCTGACTCACAGCCCCAGAATGGCTAGTTTTTACAGGTTCCAACACTGTACAAACAGACTGTGTGGATACAGGATTACTAACTGCAATGGAATTTTCAATCTTGGTATTTTCTTTTTTACTATGGTTTCCTTTAGTAGCAAATTGAATACCAAGACCCACGACAACAGAAAATGCCAAAGTAAGCAATAAATTGTTTGCCATTGACGAACTACCGTAATATCGTGCAATTGCAACAATACCGATAATTACTAGCATAGATACAATGAATGTTGTCATGTTTTGTTAGTTTTTGAAATTTTTTGAAAATAATACTTGAGTCTATGCTTAGCTTTGTTTAAGTCAGACTTTACAGTTCCAACTGGTATACCAAGCTCAGCACTTAACTCTTCATAACTTAGATTACCAAAATATCTGAGTTCTAGAAGGTTCCTATATTTGGCTCTAAGTCGAGTTAATGCAATTCTAAGAATATCTATTGACTCTGATTTAATTAAATCAGTTTCGGGATCGTTATCACTAGATATTTGAATTGTATTATCCTCATTATCTATAGAGATATTATCTTGTTGGTTCTTATTCTTTCTAATATAGTCAATGACTGTATTTACTGCAATAGTTTTTAACCATGCTTCAAAAGAAATAGTTTCAACAAAATAATCGAGACGTTTGAAGGCCTTAGTAAAAGTAACAGATAATAAATCAGCTGTTGCTTCTTCATCTTTTATTGCATCATATATAATATATCGTATTAAACGATAATAATTATCATATAATTGCTTAAAGGCCTTTTCATCACCGTGCTTCGCCTTTTCAATTAGAATCTTTTCTTCTTCTTTCATAGGCCTACGGATTAGTGAGTAAGAGAGAACCCAATCTCTCTTACCCTATTATCATTTAATACTTAATATTTAAACGATAATCTGGCGCAAACGGAAGCTGTATTATTTCTTGCCAAAAGAAATTACTATATGCTCGTTTACGAATCCAAAAACAATATATAGTGTTATCAAATAGATAATCTCGATATTGTCTTGGAATGTTTAATTTGTCGATTAAAGAAGTAGCTATTCTTAGCTGCACTTTATCGGTTGCGATAGGACTTCCTACCATTAATTCAGGTAGAAAAAGTTTAGTACTAACTCTATATAACCAAGTTTGTACATTTTTTCTTTGTTCTAAGCTAAGAATAAATTTATCACTTATTGGTTTATAATAAGGTTTAAAATATTCTTTTGCTTCTTCTCCACCTATTATGTTCCAATCACATCTATAACCACTATTGTTGTCAAATAATGGTAATAAATAATTAGAAACACCTTCATGTTTAATGAAGTCAATAAACTGCTGTGATAGCTTTGCAGATTTATCGTAAATATGTTTTTTTACTTCATCTGCGGTCACGGTCGTAATGATAATTTGAATTGTTTCCAAATCTCAGTGGCAGTGGCTACGTCAAGACCTTCATCTTTACATATGTTGATAACTGCCATATTATCATCCATTTCCAGTAATTTATCCTTATTTTCAACCAATGTTGAATATCTGGATAAATCAAGAATATCCTCTTTTACTTCTTCAGCTTTTCTTTCCAATTTAACCTGAAGAGGAGAATAAGTATATTCATTTGGAGCATTCTGCATATCTTCCTTCAACTTATCCACAGTGCTTACTGTAGAATTAAGTCCAAAAGTAAAGTTAGATAAATCAAGGATATTAGCAACTCTTAACATGGGCAATTGTCCCGTAATACTCACTAAGTATTGTTTTTTAGTAGCATTATGTTCTGCTACATATACACCAGGTTTATCAAGTGTTATGATTCTTGATGACATGTTTTATTAATTTTATTGTTATACACCTCAATAATTTTCTCAGCTTCAGTGAGTGATACACCAAATTCCTCTTGAATAGCAATATTTGCCATTAAAGGATTGGGATTTTCATCGATAATCTGTTTAAGCTTATCTTTTTCACCTGGTTTAAAATAAATCCAATAAGATAGTTCCATGTTACTCTGGGATTAGGGTTTCTAATTCTTTAATATTTAAATTACTTATTACTGTACTCATTTGTTTTGGTACATTGTAAGTAATATAAGCTGGCTTACAATGCTTGTGTGCTTTGTTATGCCAATAATCCCACCATGATCTTTCATGCAATGAGATACGAGCGAATTTACTCCTAATTCCATCGTTAACACATAGAATAACAATCTTTTGCTTAGAGCTAATAAGACTGTTATCCTTTTCCTTACTGGATGGAATTGCTCCTAACTCAATAAGTTTCCGATACAATCCAACTACACTATCTCTACTTCCAGCTCCTATAAATTCTTTACTGAAAGTCTTTAGATTACCATGTAATTGGCTTAAAGTCATCTTTTTCATCTGATTACTTTTAAGAAATTAAACATAAGTTAATTGTTACTCTTGTGGGACTCGAACCCACATCCTGTGATAAATCACAATTCTAACCTATTGAACTAAAGAGTATCCCTAACTTTCGTATTTAGCACGCATCATATTCTTACGCTACGTAAGAATAATCAGTGACAAACATAGTGTTGCCATTTAATAAAACAATGTTGAACCTATCTTATCTCTCTAATTGCTAGTCAAATCCATGCAGCCCCTTTAGATAATTATAAATTATTTAATCTTTTGTTTCTTTTTAAAGTATTCTGGATATTTAGTGTATTTTCCTTTTAAGTCTATCCATGTATACGGTATTTCATAATAACCAAATTCACATTTAGAACAATCTTTTTTATAATTAACAGGTGTAACATTATAAGGTTGTCCACATATTTCTAATATTAATTCAGTTACTTCGTATAAAATATCATCGCTATACAATTTTTCTTTAGTTTTTGCATCATATATGCCTAACCAAAAGACTTTTGGAATATCACTAACCCATTTTTGTTCATCTTTACTAAACCATGTTTTCATCTGAAAATATTTTGTCAACTAATATAGCTTCTAGGAGAATGTTATCATATTCTCCATCTTCATTGTTTTCAATAAAAATTTTTAATATATCTTCATCCATAATCTAATTTTTAGTGGAGCTGGAGGGAGTCGAACCCTCGTCCTAACAATGATTAATAAGCCTAATAAGACACAATACAGTTCTTATATTGTGAATATCTACTTTTAATAATTTTAATAATATGAACCAAAAGGTCGTGAAAGTAAGGAGATTTCTCTCCTTACTCTCTATTCCTCATAGTCATCATATGTACCATCATAAAGATCTGGAAAATACTCCAAATCTTCTTGAATATTCATAATAATATCTATGAGTTCTTCTTTTGACTTATTTTCTAAGTCTTCTCTTGTCCAATCCATAATTGTGAATTTTTAAGAGTTTATCCTAAGTAATACTAAATATCGTTTATAGGGTGACCGTAAGTTATCGAATTCTATATTCTACCGTCTAAAGACGATTCCATTAGAATGTGACTTTTTACGCATTTCCGTCTTCTATAAATAATATTTAAGCATAAAGCATTATATTACTTAGGATTCTGTGCCTTTGATAGACTGATAGAAATTGAAGTTTGTATAAATATTTTAAAAAATTATATAAATATAATTTTACTTAACATTTATCCTATATATTAAAAATAAAACTTCGGCATAAAGCACAATTTCTATATGCGTTTTGATAACCATTACTATAAAACTCTACAAGTAGAGCCTATTGTTTTTATGCAGGACATAAAGTACAATAGCTAAAACAATAGTAATGATCTTCGGCACATGATCAGTGGCACGTTGTTTTTCCACCCTACGGCATATAGCACTTGAGGGAAGTTGTCAATTCAACTTAATTACCTACTAAATCCATTCGGTTTAATAACTTTCGGCACTAACTAGTATTAGTGTCTCTACAAAGTATTGTAAAGACACTAATATTAATTGATAAGCTTTACAGTACTTATCGGCACAGGTTCGGAGTTGTTATTAATCATCCCAATCATTCAGGACGTCATAACATTGCTTCTGCAACTGATTACGCAGAGTGTAGTATTCATCAGAAATACTACGTAAAGCTTTAGCTTTTTCATCATCGGCTTTACGATTTGCTTCACGAAATTCTTCCGGTGTCATCTTTCCTTCTTTTACTGCAATTTCATTTGCTTCTTTAGCCTTCAAACAAGCCTTGATTGGATCTTCTTCGTCACGGTTACGCTGCAAATTCAACAATGCATTTTTGCGTTCAAATTCAGAGTCAACAGCGATACGCATCATTTCCTTTGTCAATTTTTCGTTACGTTTTTTAGCCAGTTCTTCAGCTGCTGCAGTTACTACTTCTTTGTTGATGATTCTACCATTACGGATTTCGTCTTTAATTTCGCTCATAATTTTGATAATTTTGATTGTTAATAAATAAAGTTTATTTGAATAATTCGTTTATTACGAGATCATTAATTTTTCTCCAGTATTCATGACCTTGTTTAGTATTTCTCCAAGTTAATGCAAAATCAATAGGACACCCAGAGTTAATATTACGGCGTATATTTTCTCTTGCTGTTCTGTCGGACCAACCATAACGAATAATTTTGTCTGTATATTCTTTTATGAATTTACCTTCAGCTTTATTCTCTCTTAAGACATTAGATAATACTGGATTTTTATTTAATTCTTCTCGTATTAATTTTTTAATTTTACTTTTTCTTTCTTCTGGTGGATCTTTACAAGAGCCAAAATTTTGAAGAATTTGTTCTTCAAATTCATCACTCCAACTTCTACTTTTCATTCTTTAATTGATTTAATTATTAATAAGAATAGTTTTTTTAAGCCTCGTATGTGAATACGAGCCATAATAATAAAAGAGATTACGATATATAGCATCGCAGGAATATCACCAAACGCATATGACATAACAAAGCCAAAGATCCATATGAAGAATACTACATATTCTATAATCTCTCTTAACATATTATGCCTCCCACAAAGCTTCAGGTATTATACCTGTAAGCTTTTTATTAAGTCGTGGATGAGTATAAGTATACTCTACAATTGGTGAATGTTTATCACGTATCACTTTTTTAAAAGTACATTCTACTTCTACTCGAGTTACAGAACTCTTGTAAGGATCAAACGGTACTTTACTATTTTGTGGTATATATAACCACAAAAATAATTTCTTTTTACTTTTCATATTTGATTGTTTTAAGATGCGAATAAAAAGAAAGTGTTTGTCTTATTCATTTAACTTATTTCGACAATATCCCAACTACTTTATCGACGTACTATATATCTTCATATGGCTTTGATTTGTCTTAGGACTCTGGACTTTTACACTTTCTTGGGGATAACCACCATATAATAAAAATATTTGATGTTACTGGCGAGTTTCATCATATTTTTTATTCTCTCTTTTGTAAGGAAGCATCCGCTTCTTATGAGAATTTTTATTTTCTCGTAAAGATTTGGATGCTTTCATGTCTTTAAATGTCTTTCCCATTAGAATCTAAATTTGGTTATACCAAGACCTAAGAAGTCACATAACCATCCTAAACCATTAGATTTAAGATAATTCTGTGCTGAAGCATCCATATTCTGTTTTAAGAATAGGATTGCCTGTGCTACTTTTGGATCTCCGTTACCATAGAGTGTAAAGAATCTTCCACTCCAATCAGAGTCTTGAGGATTACCTACAACGTCAATTAATACTTTTGCAGCATTAATAGATGTTGCATTTGACAGTATAGCATTTGCTTCACTTTCATCATAAGTTGTAACAACTAATGAATCAGCATCAGCTTGTGGTTTTACTGTCGTAAAGAAGTCGTGCTTAATACGATTCATAATCGCATCAAACTGTGCAGGAGCAATACCATTAGGTATTTTCACTTCTACGTGTTGTGATGCATCTGGCATCACAATTAATACAATTCCTTTCATTTTTTGGATTGTTTTTAAATTTGACATTTGATGACGGCATTGTATCTACAACTACAATGCAAATAACGAATGAACAGTGAGGGTATTGTTGTAGCAATACATAAACAAAAAGAAATTTTACCTAATAACGAGGATTGATTTAGGAAAATTTGACTATCAAAACTTGTTTTAAGATACAGTAGAATTGTATTGTCAGTACAATTCTTATCATCTACCTGATTTTTACGTCCGCACGATCATAACAGTCAGTTTCAGTGTAATACTACATACTGACATTATAGTATTACTACTTAGTTACTTACGCCCCACAGGTTTGTCATTTTCTGAGGACGACTGCACCTACATTCACATGCAAGTACAGCCACTGAAGAAATAATGAAGTTGTAAACTGTTATTGATACACTATTGTATCCTTGGCAGCTTTTGCTGGAATTGGTACCTTCTCAGGTTTCTTTTCTTCTTTTAACTTAGTAGTTATTTCTACTCCTTCAATCCTTTTTCCATCTACTCCAGGATTATCTAATCCTTGTTTTTCTAATTGTTTAGCAATTTGTAAGGATATGTAATACTCCCTATTACGTTCGTATTCATATACATAACTTCTTACAGGTTCTTGCGTACCCAATTTTTCAAACAATGCTTGCATTATTGCTGGTGGAAAGTTACTATAAACTTCGTAACACCTGGATGATTCTTTAAGATCATTCCATTCTTGCATAGCTTCTTCCACTGTAGGCACAGCTTGCATTTCAGACTCAATAAATTCCTCAGTAGTGGAATTCTGTGTAACACCAGGGATTTCTCCCTTGACATACTTGTAAGTGCAAATACCTGCACATACTAACAGTAGTACTAATACTACCGATACGAAGCCTTTAAAGGCTCCTGAACCTTGTTCATTTTCCATTTTTGATAAACGTTTATTAATTAATAAAAATTGAACTATATAATTGATAAAAATCAATTATTCTTTTGGAAACGTATCTATAATACTGTGTATACTCCCTATGAGATCTAAGTATAAAGATTTATATTTCATTAATTCTTTACGCTCTTTTTCATATTCTTCCTTATTAAGGAGAATACATTCTTGAGGGAATAGATTTTGTAGATGTGAATAAACTGTTAGTTGAAATGTTTTTTCTGTTTCTTGTGGAGAAAGTATTACTACTTCAATATTAGCATTAGAATTACTTCTAATCATTTCAACTATATTCCCATCACATTCACATTGTGGAATAAATTCTCCACTATCTACAGTATCTTTAGCTTCCTTTAAATCTAAACCAAATAGTTCTTTTATAAATTTTATTTGGTTAAGTTTTTGATTTAAATTCTTGTAATTAAATAAAAGTTTTATTCTCATGATTTAATTGATTTAAACGCATTAATAATAAATAACCATAGTAATAGTAATAATTTTACTAACGCCGCCAAGCTGCTATTATATTACTATACTATGGTTAAGTTAATCTCGTAGTCCATTTCACATGTTATCCGAGATAGAGTCTATAATTACATTCAACAAGTATCTTAGAAAATTACATTAAGGCATGTAACTTGACGTCTTTTAATAATCCTGTAAGACTAAGAGATATTGTTCTATCTTCAGTAATAATTCTATAAGATATTTTGTCAAGTCTTTTAACCCTTAATAGTATATTTACAGATCTGCTATGTTTAGCAACATCTATATATATGATCGTTCCTACTAAATTGTGGCTTATGATAGTTACTTTTCTACCTATAAGCTGTTGTATTAAACTACCACGTTCTGCTTTCATGATTTATAAACTTTTAATTCTATACTAAAACATAAGAAAGCTATACCAATAATAGTAGAAAGACTAAAATCCCTTACACCAATAGCTGGAGTTAAATACCAACAGGTGTAATCTTTTCCAAATTTAATTTCTATTTTCATAATATGAATGTTTTAAATTAATATTCAAGATAAAAGAGTGAGTAAAAGCAAATACAGGAATTAATGCAATACTCACTCTTTAAATTTATGTACGAGAAATGTAAATACGATATCCTCTATAGTAATCTACAATATAACAAGTATAGTGATTTGCATCAACTAAACTATTAAATACTGAAGATAAATCTAATATTTCTACATAGAAATAAGATTTTAATCTATGATATGAAACATCAAGCTTTAAATTTAGAGGAAGTTCATCTTTACAAGGTTGTACTAATATTGTTCTTTCTTTTTTAATGTAATAAAACAATTTAATACATTCTCGTAGTTTTAGTCTCAATTCTGCTTTGAGAAATCGAAACTGTTGAAACCAATTGGTTTCGTACTTGTTCTCTAATATTAATCTAACCATATATTATGAATTTAAGATCAATATTGTTGATATTGTTAATGATATAATTCCTGTAATAAGTGCAATTATATTACTAATTAACAATATTCTTTCGAGACCACCTTCTTTCCAGGCATCTTTAATGTTCTTTTTAAATTGCATATAATTTAGTATTAATATCAATTTAAAAAATAATAACTATTAGCTTCGATACCAGTATGCTATAGAATTTCAGGGAGATTCCTGATATCATTTAGTGTTCTACTGGATTTATACTACTGGACTCCAAAACCCGTTACATAGAATATGGCAAAATAAGTAACTACGATGAGGTTGTTATTACTTTGGAGAGGTAAGAGTAATAGTGTTCAGTATACAGGTCTCCTAACCTGTACCTTGGCGCATCAACGCATACTTACTAACTATTACTTAACGAGGAATAATCATTTCACAATGATAAGTCGATATAGGAAATCGACTGTGAGGAGTAGATATTCAAAAGACAGTTAACTATAAATATCTTGTGTAAACTCTCTTACAGAATTCACTATATTTTTCTTTTGGTAATCGTCTCTTACGATAGTCTATATACTGTGATAATATACATAGCATATAGTAAACTATTGCAAAAACAATAGGAATTGTAGCTATTATTAATGTTTTCATTATATATTATAGATTTCTTTGTATAGATTTACCGGTACTGCATAAGTACTATCAGGACAAGGATGTCCTTCTATTTCTTGGCAAAATATACACTCTTCCCATCTTTCATGTTCCATAAAATCTTGTATTTCAGGCCATGATATTAATACATATAACTCTTTCATTGTGATAATTATTTAATTAAAATTAATATCCATCTGTATTTATAGAGGCTTTGGACTCTCATTCTATTGAATGGCTACATTAATATTAACCATGTAGTGATAGCCTTTCTGTATTATTAACTTTAGTTAATACAGTATCACTACATGGCAAGGTTGGCTCCTTGTTTAAAATATACATATTATCTTCAGTAATATTTATTACTAAAGTTAATAAATAAGATAAATATGTATATATAACATATATTTGGGTCTTGTACTGACAAGATTATCCAAATATAGTTAATTGATATAGTACTACTTATGTAGCATACCCTATATCTTTTTAATGGTTTATAGTATCGCTCCCAATACTCGTCGCTCCGATACGCTATGTATACTGTCGAGCCTGATTATAAATAAATGCTTATTGAACCGTGCATTTTACACCTAAAACTTATATCGCAAGGAGTATATTCGATCTCTTATGTGTAATATATAAGAAACTGGTGCCCTCAATGTCTTGGGAAGTTATTGAGTTTTTTAATCATGATGCTGATACGCATTACTCAGTTAGCATCTTTACTGAAACCTATAGTCTAAATTAAACTATAGGACGCTTGTAGAATTTAAATCATAGAAATAATATTTAGATTAGGAGTTATTAGAAATTATCTAACAACTCACCAAAATGCCATTGTGATAGTATGTATAATATTATGAATATTAGTACAATAATTATCTGTAGATAGCATCCTGTATTATCGTTTTTATTGTTGGACATATTATGACTGAATTTAAATTACGCTATATATTATATAAATTCTTAACGGGTGTGAGTGTTAAAAGTGTTAAAAGAGGAAGGTTAGGATTCTTCCTCCCATCCTTCCTCACTTACTTTATTTCTCTTTACGCTCTTTCCATATCAAATAGAGTGTGTAAATAAAAGCTCCAAACATATATGCAAAAGAAGTATACAATAAAATGGCAGTTGTAACCATTGTGAATTCTACATCAGACATAGTCTACAGTTATTAAATTATTACATTAAGTCGTCATCACCACCTTCAGCATCACCAACAAGTGCGTCTTTAGCCTGCTGTGCTGCCTCTTTAGCTGCTTTAGCGGCTGCCTGCTGTTTCTTATACTCCTCAACAGTCACAATGCGTGTACTATTCTGGAACAAGTTATCAGCACGACGTATGATGTAGTTGTTACCTTTAATAGGTATACCATCTTCGTCACTAAACCAGTAGATTGTTACATCTGTGAACTGGATTTTGACGTCTTTGCCGTCCTTCTTGCGGGTAAGCCATTTACCCTCAGCATCTTTACGCAAGAATGGTTCATAGTCACCTACGATATACGTACCAATGTGCGTTTCGTAAGTGCCTTTCTTTGCTTCATCTACCCACATTTGTAGATAAGCATTAGCTGCATCTTCTGCAATGCCGTATTTAGGCAATATTTGCAGTCTGATGCCGTTCTCTTGTGCAGCCATAAGCTTGTCCAATCCTGCACGTACAAAGTCTGCGACAACATATTTAGTCTTGCCGTCCTTAGACTCTTTGATTTCAGCTGAAACCAGCTGATACTTAGCTGCTGATAATTCTTTGATAGAAGCCATGTTCTTATACGATTAACCTTATATCATCGCGAGGTTTTTAAACACAGTAACTCTTTGAAGGGGGTATTTCCCCTACTTGTTAGGAGAGGGGACTTGATTTAGTACTGGTTCACACTCTTACTATTACACTACCCAAAATTTTTATAAAATATTTTTTGAACTATATCCCCACATATGCGTTTAAGTAATGAATATTATATTAGACACTTATGAAAAACAATCAAGTAAAAATGGGCAAAATTAGTTTACAAACACATAAATAAACACGAACATGATAGAAGCAATTAAAAAAGAACTATTAGAGAAAGGATTTACTTATAATGAATCTAGTAAACTATGGTACTACGAATATAGTGATTTTGAAGTATTAAGTTTTATTATAGATGAACATACCAAAGTAAATGGTGATAAATGTATTAAGATATCTGCAATATCTTTAAATAATTATTTTGAAAATTTAACATATTTTAAGATTTGTTATACATTATATTTCGATAATATTAACAAATTTTATGATTTATTAACACTTTTAAATTATAAAATATATTAAAAATAGTTAAATTATGTTAACAAATTGGTTAGAACAACACGGTTTTATATGTATAAAAGACTATGACACTTCTGTAGTATATCAGAAAATCAATAAAGATGATATACTAGAGATAGAAGTATTTAACAATGAAATCATAAATGTAGAATATTATTCAAATGTGGGCAAATCTGAAGAAAATATCTATGACTCAATTTCGTTAAATAATCATAAATAATGTTATAATTATTTTTATTTTACTAAAAGTGGAACAAAATTGATATGTCAAACGTTATCTGTTACTGAGTAATAGATAGTAATAGATATATAATCCAGAGTAAAGATAACAAATTATAAACCATCTACTCTTACTCTAGATCACTTAACTTAATACTATTATGGATGATATAGATTATAACTATTGCAATGATGAAGAGCTTGATATAGATCCTTGTGATGGAGAGTTTAATTATAATTAGATTAGAAATGGGAGAACCCGAGGCTAAAGAAGCTATATTAAAAGGCTTAGTAACAATCAACGATATTGAATACATAGTACACCCTCAACTTAACGGTAGTTGTGATGGATGTGTCTTTGAAGATAAAGAACATTGTCCAAAGATAGCTTTAGATATATGCTGCACCGGTGGTAATATACTAAAATACAAATTATAATATTTTTGGAACATTTTCAAGAGTTATTACGTTATAGTAACCAATTAAATTAAGTTATTCATGAATACAGAAGATAAAGAATTATTAAATACAGTACTGTCTAAGTTAGAGTTTCAATTTATTAAAGATATTTTGGTAAAACCATTACCAGAAGAATACATTGAAAAAGAAATAACAAAGCCTATCAATACTGGGGAAACAGATGAAAATGGCTATCAGATTACAGATAGTGAAACAGTTACAGAGAAAGTACCTACAACCTTTAAGAAAGGTATAGTGTTAGCAATTCCAGCTAACTATCAATGGACAGATCCTAACAATCATCCTGAAGTAGGTGATATTATAGCTTACTCTAGAAAATCTACAATTGATTTTGATCTATTTAAAGATTCTCAGTTAGTAAATCCATATAATGTAGTAGCTTTTATTAAAAAATAAACTAGACTAAAGCGTTAGTCTTTTAATTAAATCGTGGTTGTATGTGGTGTCACTAGGGGTTAGGTTTTACTTAACCCCTTTTTATTTGTAAAAAGTTGCAACAAAAACACAACTATTACGTTATAGAGTCATGATACAACAAATGATACAAAACATGTTAGGAGATTATAGTAAGCTTATAACTCTCCTTCCAAATGGGCAAATTAGATTGAATGTGATTAAAGACATTAATGATATTAATAGTGAAGTAATTGATTCTATCGATTTATCCATGCAAGATGCACTAAGTTTATATAATATCTTTCAGCAACCTAAACAATATACTAGTAACGGTATTACGATTAAAGAAGGTGATACTGAATTTGATATTAATAAGTGGATACAACTTGCAATTAACGAATTTAAAAATAAGTAATATGATTACAGAGTATAAAGTTATTAAACCTTTTGGATGTGCAGAAGTAGATGATGTATTTTCTTATAATAAAGAAAATGAAAATTTCATCATGAGTTCGGAGAAAACTACAGATAATACTTATTCAGCAAAGAGTATGGTTATTTCTGCAAAAGTGATCGATAACTACACAAAAGCAGGTCTTTTATCTCCTACTAAGGAAGATAAAATTGATAACAATTCTGATAAAGTAAAAAAGCTTTATACAGAAATTAAGAGATTACAGAATAAGTACAATCAACGTAATAAAGTAGTTGAAGAAAAATATGAAGCAGGTAAAATGCCTACATGTCAAAAAGTAGAACATGATACTGTTTACTTTAATCTGATGAAAGTTCTAAATAAATTTGAATCTATTATAAATGAATAAGCTTGTTAAACAAGTCAACAAGGATGAACTTATAACAGAATTCTTACATACACTTAATGGCATACTCAGGTTAACCGATAGAGAATTAGAGTTAATGGCTACATTGATTAGAATGGATATTGAATATGAAAAAGAACCAAATACAAATAAAAATGTAGCTAATAGACACAATAGAAAATGGATTATTGAGAATCTAGGTATTACTAAGGATAATCTGAGTAGATACATTAAGTCTTTCAAAGATAAAGGAATATTGAAAGCTGGTCCTGCAGAAGATGAATTATGTGTGAATAAAGCTTTAATACCCATTATTATTGGTGATAGAGTCCAGTTGACTATTATATTAAAAATAAAATATGGAAACTCTGAAAATTAAACCTGGTAGTTTTCTACTTTGGAAAGAACATTCAAGAATAACTAAACTATTTAGTAAGTTATTTCATAAAGAATTACCATATAATAATTTTTCTTTCTTTCTAAGAGAAATAGAATTATGTTTTCCTATTACTAAAGGTAACAATAATTATGATAAATTAATAATCTTAGAACCAAAAGAAGACTATACAAAAGAAGAAATTAATTTATTAAATTCTTTAGTTATTTTTGATGCTAATGATTATTTTGATACAGTAAAAATATTTGCTAATACGCTTAGACCTAATTCTATAGATTCAAGTAGTAATCCAAATGATTTACTTTGGAATGAAAACTATAAAATAGCATATGATTTCTCAAAAAAGAATTAGCATATATACCCAATTAGCTAACAAATATAACATACCTTATCAAGTAGTAGAAGTAATATGTAATCATCCATTTAAGTTTGTAAATGAAAAGATAAGTAATGCTGATGATATCAAACCAATAATGTTTAGTTATCTTTTCAAGATAAAACCTAAAAAGAAATATGGCAAAGAAATTGAACAAACCTCGTAATATTCTACTATTTCAGAATTTGTATCCAATAAATCTTTATATATCAGATATAGATAATTGGGATGAAATAACTCAATTCTTTGACTTTTTCTTAACTACTAAACATCTTCAAAATGAAGATAAATGTGAAACACCAGATAAACCAAATAATGCATTAGGAGTTACTTATTTGGTAGCAGAAAAGAAAAGTGGAAGAATGGGCATACTAATAGTATTAAAATCTAAAGTAGAATGTTCTACATTAGCTCACGAATCAATACATTATGCAGATGCAGTTTATGATTTTCTTAGTATGAATACTGAAGGTTATGATGAAGGAAATGAACAATATGCATATTTAGTTACTTGGTGTGTGGATCAATTAGAAGAATATTTACGATGGAAGGAAAGAAAAACGACAGAAAAGATGATAAAACAAGATGGGAATTAATACCATTAGATTGTCTTGAAGACATAGCTAGAGTATATACAGAAGGAGCTAAGAAGTATGGTGATAATAATTGGCAGAATCTTGATAATGGTTACGAACGTTATAAAGGAGCTTTATTAAGACATTTGTATGCCGCTGAACATAATGAGTTTGATGAGGAAACAGGATGTAGACATCTGGCACAAGTAGCCTGGAATGCTATAGCTTTACTGTGGTTAAGTAAAAATAGAGACAAGGATTATATCTCTAAAGAAATTTCAGATGCAATAACCAAAGAAATAGGAATAACACAATCAGTTAATGATTTCTCTACAAAAGATATTTCCTTAAAAGAAGGAGAAAATAAAGAAATTACTGATAATTTTGAAAAAACTTCAGTAATGAAAAATACTTCATTGTATGCTAAATATGGTTCGTTATCAATTCGTAGAGCTAATAAAGATAAGAATCTATTTTATCTGATTGATTCTTCTTATCATACTTTATTCGATGATGGTAGTGACAACGGTTATGATAATTATGGAATTGAAACAATAGGTAGACAGCAAGCTAATCTACTTAAGAGTCTTTGGAAAGAATTTGAAGAAAGAGAAAAAATGGAATATGGAAGAAAAATTAGATAAGATATTATTTAACCAATCCATAATACTAAAGTTACTATTACAGATTCAATCTAAAGTTAATGAAAGTCAATTTGCTGAAGACTATGTTGCAAATTTAGCAGCACAGATGACGGAAATAATATTAGGAAATAATATAGTAAGAAAATAACATGGAAGTAAAGTTTAAGAAATTAACACAAGATGCGGTATTACCTACTTATGCTAACCCAAATGATGCTGGATTAGATCTAACCGCTACTAGGTTTACTCAGGAATTTGATAAGAGTGGTAAAATGGTACTAGTATACCATACTGATTTAGCAGTAGAGATTCCTGAAGGGTATGTAGGTTTTATCTTTATGAGGTCATCTGTATCTCAGAGATCGTTATCATTGTGTAACTGTGTAGGTGTAGTAGATGCTGGTTACAGAGGTGAAATTATGTGTAAGTTTAAACTTACTACGGATGCATTACCTACTATTTATCAACCAGGTGAAAAGATTGCACAATTAATTATTATGCCTTATCCTACTATTGAACCTACTCTAGCTGAAGAATTAGTTGAAGGTGACAGAGGTGAAAACGGTTTTGGTTCATCAGATAATACAATAGAAAATGAGACACAAGAATCAGGACGAGATAGCGGAGCAGCTGAAGGAGATAATAAATAACTACAGTCGTAATCCAGAGTATGTAAATATGTTTTACACTAAGCAAGAAGCAATTGATGCTTTAAATAGACATTATAAATTAAGATACTTAAAATTTGATTAATATGATTTACAATTTAAAATACAACAATTTGTTAAGCAGTACGGATGGTTCTATTGAAAATATTCAGGATCCTTTTGACAAATACGATATAATCAATTATTATTACATTTTACCTGAAGCTGGAGAATTATACTACGAAGGTCAAAAATATGAAATTACCGAACCTAGTATATTGTTCAATACGTTTACTATAGAAAAAGATAAAGCCCCCGAAATTGTAATTGTACCTTGTGCTTCTGCTATCGACAGATTAGCAGAATTAAGAGAAATGAGAAACAATTATATGAAATCACGTGATTGTGGAAATTGTGAAAAAGTTTGTTGTGATTGTTGTCTGAACTAATGAAACTATTTGATATTCTGGCAGGTAAAGTAGTTATACACAATGATGCCCTAGGTATCCCAGCCTTTAAAAAGGTATGGGATGCCGATAAGGCAGATAAAGAAATGGCTACTAAATATATCTCATATATAGTTCTTAAAAATAAATATGATAGTCCCTATGTTCAGAGTATGGACAGCGATAAGATAGAGCCAAGATTAAAACAAGAACTATTCGGAGATAAAGATATAAAACTTCCCAAAGAAGTAATTGAAGCTGAACAAGCTTATATAGCATTTGCAAACACCTTAACACTACAACTACTGCAAAATGCTAGAAAGAAATTAGAAAGTATATCTAGATATTATAGTGAATCTTTAGCTGATGAACTTGATGAAAAGAAGGTAAAAGATATATTAGCAGGTATGGGTTCATTAGGTAATACTATAAAATCTCTAGATTTACTTGAAGCTTCTGTAAGAGCAGAAGAATTAACAAATTCAAAAGTAAGAGGTGGCGGAGAGCTGAATCCGTTCGAATTACCAAAGTAGTTGTAACAACATAAACACAATTTAAAACATTAAAAACCAAGCAGCGTTGCTGCATAAAATTATAAAGATATGGCTAAGACTAAGACATCTGGCAAAATTGCCAAGGCTAACGGTACTATTACTCTGGATTTTACAGAAGCATATAAAAGACATCAGGAATATTTGGATACACCTTGTAAGGGTAGTATGCCGATCCCAGAAAAAGCACCTGTTAAAATTTCAACCTGGCAAAAGATCAAAAATTGGTTTAAGAAAAAGTAACATGGTTGATTTCAGTAAGAAGATATATAATACAGATAAATTTCGTACCCCGGCGTTAAGCTTTTTAGCGACCGGGGCTTACTGTAATTACCCTAAAGGAACTTCAGAATACTTCTCGTTTTGGGAAACCGAAATGGATAGATGTATTAATGGGTTTACTGCAGATGATGGTGATTACATTACAGGTTATAATTATTTCTATCTTAATTACTGTCCCATTCAAAGAATTATCTATAAGATTACAAAAGACGCAAAAGGACACGATGTAGTAAAGAAGACTCGTGAAACAGCTTTTCCTGATTTCTATGATTATGACTATTACTATTTCTTATCTATAGAAGAAGCTGAGAATCAAGGTAAACACTTATGCGTAGCAAAAGCTAGACGTAAAGGTTTTAGTTACAAAGGTGGTGCCATGCTATGTAGAAACTTCTTTCTAATACCTAATTCAAAATCATATGTATATGCTGCTAATAAGCAATATTTAACAGAAGATGGTATCCTTACTAAGGCTTGGGATTACATGGATTTTATTGATGGTAATACAGCTTGGGGTAAAAAGAGACAAGTATCAAATACATCCATGAGACGTAGAGCTTCTATGCTTGTTACTGATGATTATGGTAACAAAGTAGAAACAGGTTATAAATCTGAGATAATGGGTGTATCTATTAAGGATAATCCTGATTCAGTTCGTGGTAAAGCTGGTAAATTAATATTATGGGAAGAAGCTGGATCTAATAATCAATTAGAAGCAGCCTGGCAAATTGCTAGACCTTCTGTAGAACAGGATGGTGTAGCATTTGGTTTAATGATTATGTTTGGTACAGGTGGTGATGAAGGTGATAATGTAGCAGGTTTAAGAAATGCATTTTATGATCCTAAAGCATTTAACTGTATAGAATTTGATAATATATGGGATGAAGGGGCGCAAGGTGGTAAACCATGTGGATTCTTTGTACCGCAGCATACTAATCTAGATATACGTGATGAGAATGGTAAAAGATTATATATGGATGAAGATGGCAACACATTACATGAAAAAGCCAGAGAATTCATATTAAATCTTAGAGAAGAAGAATTAAAAAGTGCTAAGAGTTCTCAACAAGTAGATAGATATTGTGCTGAACATTCAGAGACACCAGCTGAAGCTTTTACTGAATTATCAGGTAATATATTCCCTAAGAAGGAATTACAGAAGCAATTAGCCAAGATAAGAACTAATAAGAAATTAGCTAATGCTAAACAAGTAGGATACCTTACTGAGGTAAAAGGAGAAATAGTATGGAACATCTCAAAAAATAAAAATGATATAAAAGAGTTTCCTTTACCTAAAACTGCTGATCCTACAGGAGCTATAGTAATATGGGAACATCCAGTAAAGGATGCACCTTTTGGTTTATATATTGCCGGTATTGACCCGTATGATCAAGATCAATCTGGTACTAATTCTCTTGGTTCTTGTATTATATACAAACGTTTTCAAGATTTTGAATCTTATCAAGATATAATAGTTGCAGAGTATACTGGTAGACCTAAAACAGCTGAAGAATTCTATGAGAATGTTCGTAAGTTACTTAAGTATTATAATGCTAAAGCAATGGTAGAAAATCAGAATACTGGTATTTTTACTTATTTTAATAATAAGCATTGTAATTATTTATTAGCAGATCAACCAGATATCATACGAGATATCACCAATTCCTCTAAAGTAAACAGAGGAAAGGGATGTCATATGACAAAAGAGATTAAAGCTTGGGGTATTGATAGAATAAAAGAATGGCTTGAAGAAGATCTTGGTAATGATACTTTAAGATTGAATACTATCATGTCTGAACCATTACTTGAGGAATTAATCAAATATAATGAAAAAATTAATGTAGACCGAGTAATGGCACTACTACAGATTATGATATACAAAGAACAATTGTATAATTATCAAGTAAAGCAAAAGACTGAAAAGGAGAAACAGATTAGATTATTTAATGCTCCTTTATTTAAAAATTACGATAATACTTATGAGCCACAGATAAATAACAGTTTTAGTACAACCACTTATATGTTTACTAACTAATATGGAAAGAAATATATCAAACATGCCTGTACAAAAGCTACCTATGTCTAAAAAGACAGAGGAATGGCGTAGAGATTGTGTAGACTATTTTATAGGTATATCTGGTTTTTCTTCTGCTAACTCGATTCCAGACGAAGAGGAATTACAGAGTTATTATGATTTATATAATAGTATATATAATGAAAAAGATCTTAAGTATGTTACAAATCCTTTTAACCAAGATGATGGTTTTCCAGCAATGGCTCAGGATTATAATATAATTAGACCTAAAATAGATTTACTATTAGGAGAAGAAACAAAGAGACCTTTTAACTACAATGTGTGTAGAACCAGTGATGCTGCTGCTGGAGATATTCAAGAGAAAGCTAAACAAATGTTGCTGGAATATGCACAAGCAGCAATGATGGCTCAATTAGGTCCAGAAGAACAACAAAGATTTCAACAAGCTTTACAAACAGGCGAAATACAGACACCAGAAAAAATACAAGAATATCTTACCAAAAGTTATAAAGATGTCGCAGAAACAACTGCATACAATTCTTTGAACTTCTTATGGAAAAAATTAAATTTACCACATGAATTTGAAAAAGGATTTAAAGATGCTTTATGTGGTGGATTAGAATTCTATTATGTAGGTATTAGAAATGGTGATCCATTTGCAGAGAGAGTTAATACTATGGATTTTAAGTATCCTGCAGAAGAAGGTATTGAATTTGTAGATGAAGCATCTTGGTGTGTAAGAAGAATACGTACATCAGTAGCTAGTTTATATGATGATTATTATGATAAACTAGATGAAAAACAGTTAAATCATTTGTTAGAATTGGTAGGTCAGAAACCTACTTCTGGCTACGGTCCTGATAAGAATTCTGTTGATGATTATAATCATATTACTTTAAATAGATATAATTCAATTAATGGATATCTAGAAGACAGAGTATTAGATGATGTTATATTATATCATGTATGCTGGAAATCGTTTAAGAAAATAGGTTTTGTAACTATTTTAAATCCTGAAACAGAAACAGTTGAAGAGTTTGAAGTAGATGAAACTTATAAAGAAACAGGTAATGAAATAGATGTTGAATGGAAATGGATTACTGAAACTTGGGAAGGATATAGAACCGCAGACGAAGGTGATGAAGATGCACTTTACTTTGGAATGCAACCTGTAGAATATCAGTTTGAAAATAGTTCTACATTAAATTCTGGTAAATTACCTTATACTGGAGTGGCTTACAGTAATACCAATAGTAAAGCTAAGTCTCTTGTAGCCATTATGAAACCATTACAGTATATGTATATTATCTTGTGGTATCGTTTAGAATTAGCTATAGCGAGAGATAAAGGTAAACTTCCAGTGATTGATGTGACTCAAATACCAAAAAGTATGGGTATTGATGTTGATAAATGGATGCATTACATGAATGCGCTGGGTGTAGTATTTGTTAATCCGTATGAAGAAGGATGGAACATTCCTGGTAGAGAAGGGGGTAAACCATCACCATACAATCAATGGGCTTCTATGGATGCTAGTATGGCCAATACTATTAATACTTATATCGGATTACTAGATAAGATAGAACAAATGGTATCAGAATTATCTGGTGTATCTCCTCAGAGACAAGGAGCTATTTCTAGTAATGAATTAGTTGGTAATGTTGAAAGATCTGTAGTTCAATCTGCACATATTACTGAACCTTGGTTCTGGTTACATAATCAGGTAAAGAAAAGAGTTTTGTCTATGTTACTAGATACATCTAAATATGCTTGGAAAGATACTAAAAAGTATTTACATTATATGCAAGATGACGTTACAAGAGTATTCTTACAAATAGATGATAACTTTTGTTACGAAGATTTCGATATATTTGTATCTGACAGTACTAAAGACAATCAAGCAATTGAACAATTACATAGTTTGATTCAACCTGCAATGCAGAATGGTGCATCATTGTTAGATATTGCTGAGATCATTACTCTGGATAACTTAAGTATGATTAAATCTAAGCTTAGAGATATCGAGAATAATAGAATGCAACAGCAACAGGCTTTACAAGAACAAGAAGCACAACAGCAACAGCAACTTGTTCAGATGCAGAATGAAGTTAAGGAACAAGAACTTATGCTTAAAGAAGCTGAAATGGATCTTGAAAAATATAAGATTGATCAGGATAATGCTACTAAGATTACTGTTGCTCAATTGAATGCTTATCGTGGTTCTGAGAATATGGATCAGGATATGTCAGGTGTACCTGATCCTATTGAAATAGGTAAACAAGAAATCGAAAGACAAAAAGCTGTATCTGATGCAATGACTAAACAAATGGATATTGCAAATAAGATGCGTGCTGAAGATAATAAGAAAGCAATAGAACAACGTAAAATAGAAGCACAGAAAGAAGCTGAAAAACTTAAAGCTACTATTGAACGTGAAAGAATAGCTTTGGAAAAACGTAAGTTAGAAGAAGCTAAGAAGTTGCAGATTCTTAAGGATAAAGCTGCAATGGAACGTGAAAAATTAAAAGCCAAGACAGCCCTTAAAAACAAAGTGGTAGGAGAGGCTAAATCTAAAACTAAAAAATAGGAGGAATTAATTATGGCATGTGGAAGTAAAAAAGGCGGAAGCAAGAAAGGTGGTAAAACTGGTAAAACAGATAAGTAATTATGAAGAAGCTGTTAAATAAAATTAAAAACGCAGCATTGTATACTTGGCAATTACCCCAGAATTTACTGGGGTTAGCCTTGTATCATTGCTATAAAGGTTATGAAGTCTGTACTAAAGAAACTTGTGGTGAGTGTATTAAATGTAAGCTATCTAGCAATATGCGGAGTGGCATCACTCTTGGGAATTATATTATTGTTAATAATATTAAGCATTTGCGTCACGAATTGGGCCATACTAGACAATCGAAAATCTTAGGTCCCTTGTATTTATTAGTAATAGGTTTACCTAGTTTAATACATGCAGGATTACATTCTAAAGTATGTAAAGATAAGAATTATTATCATTTCTATACTGAACATTGGTTATTTCCTGAAGAAAATAAATAATTATGAAATGGTCAGATCTAACATTAAAAGAGCGTAAACAAATATATGATGCGGTTAGAGCTGAGAATCCTAATGCTAGCTACTTTGATATTAAATCACAATTTGATTCAATTCCTGAATATGAAGATGGTGGTAAGAAGATAATGCCACCAAAAGAGTTGGGTCTTACTCCAGGTACTCCAGAGTATTATAAGAGACAGCGGCAAATATCTGGTAAAGCAGAATTAGTTCAACCTGAAGCATATGTAACTCCTGTTGGTTATATAAAAGATGCAATTACTACTGCAGAAGAATTAGAAAAAGGTAATTATGGTAATGCTGCAGTAAGTACATTAATGAATGTCATTCCTTGGGGTGTTGGTAAGGGTTTAAGAAAAATAAAATCTAGAGTAAGTAACACATTAAATACCCCTATTGAAATACATAGTAGTATGTTTGACGAGTATCCTTCTATTTTGGCAGAAAAGGCTCGTAGTAAAACATCAAAGAATAAGAAAAAAGTCAAAGAGGAAAGTGATTATGATTCTGAATTTTCTGAAGTAATAAGACGAGATAGAAATATCAAGAAATATGAAAAAGAAATTAATAAGACTATAGAAGATGCGATACTACCGGATAAGAAAACTTATGAGTTAGTAAAAGGAATTGATACTGCGTATGGTACAGATTATCTTGATGCATACAAAAGAATAGCAGCAAGAGATATGACTAATCGTGGTAAATATATCAAATACGCAGAATTATCAGGTAATAAAAATGCAAAAATAAGTAGAGTACGAGACGTACAAGATTACGGACCTGTGGTTGATGATTATGTCATTACTATAGATCCTTTACAATACTTACCAGGAACTGCAAATCATGAATTAGGGCACTTAGCTGATCAATTAGCATCAGATGCAAACAAAGGTAATATTATGGGTCCAGGAGAATTGAGAAGTAAAGGAATCAATATTGGATCTGATATGCAATCATATTTACTAGATCCTAGTGAATCAAAATCACATATGTTGCATTTGAAAAGAGCTTTAGTAAATGAAGGTAAGATACATGACTGGAGTTCAAAAGTTAACCAAAACACTATTGAAGATTTTTTATTTGATCCTAGAAATACAGGTGTTGTTAATAATGCCAATAAGTTGCAATACAACATGTATAGAAATAAATCTAGATTTGTAGATAGGATAAATAACTTAACTCCAATGGAATTTATTACTCCATTACTATTACCTGTTGCCGGATATGAAACAAATAAAGAATAATCAATATGGAAGAAATTTATCCCTTGTATCCAATACCAACTTATAAAGATGGTGGAATACACATAAAGAAGAAAAATAAAGGTAAGTTTAACGCTCTTAAGAAGAGAACAGGTAAAAGTACTGAAGAATTAACTCATAGTAAAAATCCTTTAACACGCAAAAGAGCTATATTTGCGCAAAATGCTGCTAAATGGAATAAAAGTAAAAAGAAAAAATAATCTAATTAATTATAATTATGGATAACAATAGTAATGACACACTATTTGGATTTGAAGCAATATCTAATATGTTTGTAGAAGATCATTCTAACACGACTACAATTACTCCTACTCCGGACGATCCCGATGCTATGACTGATGAGGAGTTAGAAGAATTGAAAAGACAATCAGCAAAAGCTAGACCAGCCACTCCAGGTGCCAAGAACAAGAAGCAGGAACCTGAAGAAGATAAGGTTGATGATGATGACAATGTAAATGATATTGACGATAACATCGACGACGACGATAAAACAAAGAATAAGAAAACTAAGAAAGTAGAAGAAGATGATGATGTCAATAATATCGATGATAACGATGATGATGTAGATGAAGAAGAATCTTCTAAAGTTACAGCATTATTCGATGCTATTGCTGAAGAATTAGAATGGGAATTTGATGACGATGAAGAAGAAGAGAAACCAAAGACTGTAGAAGAATTGGTTAACTATTTTAAAGAAGTTATCAAAGAACAATCAGTTCCTCAGTATGCTAATGAAGACGTAGCTAAACTGGATGAATTTGTACGCAACGGCGGCGATCTTAATGATTATTTTACTCTTACTCCAGAGATCGATTATGAAAACTTTGATACTACAATTGAAAGTAATCAGAAGCAAATTGTTAAGATGCTATTAGCTGAAAAAGGTTTCAATGAAAAGCAGATTGCTCGTAAAATCGAAAAATACGAAGATGCTGGTATCTTAGAAGACGAAGCTGAAGATGCTCTGGAAGCAATGAAGGAGATAGAAGAGACTAAAAAGGAACAGCTATTAGAAGATCAGAGAAAGCAACATGAGCAAATGGTAGCTCGTCAACAAAAGTTTATGGACGACGTTGTCGGTGAAATAAACGCTATGAAAGACATTCGTGGAATTAAAGTTCCCGAGAAAGATAAGAAAGCTTTACTTGCATATATATTCAAAGCAGATGCTAATGGTAAAACTCAATATCAAAAAGATTATTCAAAAAGCGTAAAAAATTTAATAGAGTCTGCCTATTTTACAATGAAAGGCGACACCTTACTTGATACTGCTAAGAAAATGGGTACTAGCTCAGCTATTAAAAATCTGAAACAAAGTCTCAGATCTACGGGTGTTAGTAAAGGTACAAGAAGAATCAATACCAACTCCTCTAACTCTATATTTAGTCGCGCAGTACAACTACTTTAATTAAATAAATTTTATTAATATTTATGGATAACGGAATTTTAAATAATTTACAGATCGGTAGAGGTAAATGGTTTTCAGATCTTGTAGATGAAAACATGATTTCAAACGCAATGTTAACTAGACCGTACGAAGTAACACGTGTTATTTCTTATGTATTTGGTTCTAAAGATGATGGTTATAGCACGTCTTTGGATGCTATTACTGGTGGTCTTGGTAATGTAATGTCAATTGATCAGAGAGATTACGAATGGAACGTAATGATCGATACCGATAGAGCTGTAACTATTCGTTCTGCAAAGTGGAATGGACAAGAAATTACTGCCGCTAATGCAGATACAGTTATGGCAGGTTTGGGTAATACACCTATCATGTTATGGTTGGAAGATAAATGGTTTGGTCCGGGTGCTATTTTGGAATTCGATGACAGAAACTATCAGGTACGTGTATCTGGTGCACCTTATCAGGATGGTAACGAATGGGTTTACACTTGTTTCATTGCTGATGGACAATCTAGTTCTTATATTCCTGGTGAATATTTAGTATCTGGTCATCAGGTATCTCGTTTGGCTTCTGCTTATGAAGAATACAGCGAAGAAGGTGATATCCTGAACTATAATACTCATTTCAAGATGAGAAACTTCTTGTTTACTACTCGTCTGGATTATGATATTACAGGTACAGCTTATTCTACAGTACTGTGGATCGCTTTAAAAGATCCTAAAACAGGTAAAACTTCTTACTTGTGGTCTGATTATCAGGAATGGAAAGCTATGAGAGAATGGTCTAAGAGATGTGAACGTATGTTGGTTTACTCCAAGAGTAACGTAAACAAAGATGGCTCTACTTCTTTACTGGGTACTAATGGTCGTCCGGTATATATTCCTGCAGGTTTGTTGCAGCAGATTGCTCCGTCTAATAGACGTTATTACACTGAATTGACATCTGAACTGTTGGAAGACTTCTTATTTGACCTGTCTTATAACATTTTAGGTACTAATGAGCGTAAGTTTGTTGCTCTGACTGGTGAAATGGGTATGAGAGAATTCGATAGGGTTTTGAAACAGAAAGCTGTTACTATGAATTTAATTGATACTAAGTTTGTAACTGGTTCAGGTCAGTCTTTAGTATTAGGTGGTCAGTTTGTTACTTACAAAATGACTAATGGTATCGAATTGACATTGAAACACTTCCCGCTGTATGATGATACAACTTACAATCGTTTGTTGCATCCAGTTTCTGGTAAACCGCTGGAATCTTATAGAATGACATTCTTGGATCTGGGTCGTAGAGATGGTAAATCTAACATCGTTAAGGTAGTTAGAAAAGATCGTGAAATGGTAATCTGGAATACTTCAGGTTCTGTTGCTCCTGGTGCTGGTTATGGTAAGAATGCAAGTACAGTTAGATCAAACGCAAAGGACGGTTACAGCGTACATCTTCTCGGTGAAATGGGAATCTGTCTTTTCGATCCTCGCGCATGTGGGGAGTTATTGATGGATGTAGAATCCTAAGTAATAACATTAAGAAATATTAATAAGAGGGGGCTTCGGCCCCCAATTATTATTTTTAAACAATAAGATTATGGAAGTAGTATTAAAATTCGCCCGAGTAAATCCGTGGGCTGGAATAGCTAAATATAAAAATTGTTACGATTATATTGGTACATATTGGACAAGAGCTGGTAACATTCATACAGGTTTAAGTGAAGAAGATGCTCGTAGACTTGAGAAAGCTATGGGTTATGAAGAAGGTCATTTAGCACCTACTAGTTCTTTTTGGAAAACTTATAGTGTAAGATTAGGAGCTAAAGATGTTTTCTTGCATACTGAAAAACCTGAAGATGAATTAGCGTATCTGTTTTTAAAAAATCATAAAAGAGTTGCAACTGGTTTAAGCAATATCAGACCTCAACATGATTATGTATTAGTTAATACTGATGCTGAAGCAGAAGCTGCTAATAAACTTAACAAAATTAAACGTGAAGCGTTTGCAGAATTTAATAAGATGTCTCTTGAAGAGATGCGTAAATGTTTACGTATTTATGGTCACAAATCAGACAACATTAGTAATGAATTAGTAGAAAGCAAGTTGTTTGAATTGATTGAAAAAGATCCTCGTAAGTTCTTCTTACTGTGGATTGATAACAAAAATAAAGATACTCAATACATTTTAGAGACTGCAATTAGTAAGAATGTAATTCGTAAGTCAAAGAATGTATATTATTATGGTACTGACGTGATTGGTAGAAGCCAAGACGATGCTATTAGTTTCTTAAATGAAAAAGCTAATCAAGATATCAAAATGGCAATCATGCAAGAAATTGAATCTAAATAATTATGAATATTAGTGAATTACATATAGCATTTAAAATAGAAGCCGATAAGAATGCCGTTAATATCGGTATGTCTGGTTGTCCTTCTTTTTTACCTGAGGAAATAGATTATTGGTTATATACTGCATACCTCAGTAAAATAGCTACCAAGTTTACAGGTAACAATACTATTAGAACTCCTTTTGAAGAAAATAGTAAACGTGTATCAGACCTTGAAGGTTTAGTAAAAACAGATAAAGGTTTAACACTATTGAGTGAAACAACTAGTAATAGATTAATGCTCAATGACTTTAAATCTACTATTACTTATGGTAGTCAAACTCAAGATAAACGTATGTATTTTATTCAAGGTACATTACACTTTGGTAGTAAATTAGCTAATGTAAAACTAATAAGTCATGAAAACGCAATGAGGTTCTTAGAGACACATAATAACAAACCTTGGATAGAAGAACCTGTTGCTATACTAGAAGATAATAAGTTGATAGTGTTTGTGGATAGGGATCTTATGACAGGTCCCTATACTATCGACTTAACTTATCTAGCATATCCTAAGAGATTAAATAATCAGGATATTACTTCAGGTATGGATGAAATACCAGAGTATATGCAATATGAAGTGGTTAAGTTAGCTGCTGATATGGCATTAGAAAATATAGAATCACCAAGAGTTCAATCACACCCACAGTATGTGGCACAATTAGCAGAATAATATGAGTAGCAAGGAAATGCAAATGGAGTTTGAACGTAGACTCCAACTTATTAGTCCAGATCTTACTATAGAAAACAAACCTAATTCGGATTTAATCTTTTCTATACTGAATGAAGCACAAGATCGCTATGTAATGATGAACTATGTCGGTGATGATCAAATGGAGATTGAAACCAATACTCAAACTAGAAATACAGATTCTATTAAAAGTTTATTGGTTGAAAGAGAACTCACACAAAGCGGTTCTACATCAAATGGTATAGCTAGATATAGACTACCCTATTCTACTACTGATGAGTATTTCTTATACGTACACTCCGTAAGTAAAGTAAAAGGTACTTATAAGCAGTATACTACTGAAACTAAAGTAGATAATCAATTAGTAAAATATAGGGATCTACCAAAGTTTATGAAGACTGCTTATAATACACCAATTGTAAGACAACCAGCAGTAGCTTTAATATCTGATCCAACTACTAAATATATGTACATGGAAGTAGTAGTAGACGCCTATACTACTTTAAGCGGTGTTATTCTTACTTACTATAGAAAACCATTAAGATTTAATACTACAACTGGTGCTTCAAAATGTGAATTACCTGAATCTGTTCATAGTGAAATAGTTGACCTTGCTGTTAATATGTTTATCACAGAAGGTAAATACAGATTGCAAACTAAACCATCTAACCAAAGTAATAGAGAATAATTATGAAGTTCATTGAATTACAAACTGCATTTGAAACCGAAATAGGTTTACTTGATAATAATATTGAGAAGCCAGTTACAGCAGATATTGAATATTGGTTAATGGCTGGTTTAGATAAGTTTATTAAAACTAGATACTCAGGTATTAATTACAAGCGTACAGCATTTGAACAGGATCAGAAAAGAATTGATGATCTTCGTACACTTGTAACCAATAAGACATATCAGTTTACAACATTCCCAGAGGAACAAGTAGTTACATTACCAACAGATTATATGTTTACTTTAGGTGAAACAGCAGTAATCTATAGTAATAACAACTGTTGGCCCAAGGGACCTAATGGTCAACCTAGGACTAAACACACAGATGTGTTAGAAGCTACTATTGAGAATTTTGATAGACAAAGACAAAATACATTATCAGAGTATAGATTGCATGGTACTTCAGCAAGACCTTTGAGATTATTTCAAGGTAATGAAATCCATTTATATACCGATGGTAATTACAATATAAAGAATTATATCCTCACATACTTGAGGACTCCTAAAAGGATTAGTCTTACTACGGCTCCTTTTGATGAATATACGGATATGCCAGTATCTACTCATCAGGAAATCGTAAAAATAGCGGCTGAATTATACTTAGAAAATAAGGCTAATCCAAGATATCAATCGTATATGAACGAAGTTTCAACAATGGAGTAAGTATACGTTTTTTAAATTCTTAGTTTAACCTAACGCGGAAACTTGAAACACAGGAGTAGAAGGGTTAAATACAGTTAAACTAGGATATCCGTTTAACTAAAAACAAATTAATATTATGTTACAGCACGTGAATACTGTACTGATTGCTAAAACAGCTCCTGCTTCTTTTTCTGTTGCAGATGCTTTGGCAGATGGTGCAATTGCTTTGTTTGATGAAAACAGAAATATTTTAACTTCTGCAGCCAATGCCGCTGCAGCAAAATCTATTTATGTAGGTGTTTGTGAAGGTAAAGAAGATGTATACGATCAGAAAGGTGCTAAGAGTACTAAATCTGTAATTAGATTTTCTATGCCTATTCAAAAAGGTTCTAATCCTACTTTGGTAGTAACTCCTTTTGTTGCTAAAGCTGAAGATAAGATTGTTATTACTGCTACTAATGTAGTTCCGGAAATCGGTCATCGTTATGTTTTACGTTTGGTTTATAACGATATTTACGAAGCTCCGGGTCAGTTTACTCATACATATGAAGTAATTGCTAAGACTACAGCTCCGAAAGATCTGATTGATGCTTTTGTAAAGAAAATTAATAAACATAAAGAAGCTAGAGTTACTGCTAGCGCTAGTGCAGCTGTATTGACTTTGACAGCTAAAGAAATTCCTTACAATGAAGGTATTACTTTGGATCATGGTTATACTCAGGTATCTGTAGAAGCTTTCATGTGGACAACGATTCCTTCTGGTTTACTGAGCAACGTAATGTATCCGATTTCTAATCTGACAATTGCTAAGACTCAAGGTACTCCGGGTAAGGGTAACGCTTACATTGTAAGAGATCGTGAAGATGCAGCAATGGGTTACAGAGGTATTACTCATAGAGCTAATGGTATCTATCCTTATATTGCTCCGGAATTTAGATCTGATTTGAGTGCAGAATATGATACTATTACAATGGAATGGGATAATAAATATCTGTCTGATGATAATCAATATATTAAAACAACTCCGCTGGCAGTTGAAATGTACATTGTAAAAGATCAGATCAAAACAAATAAATTATTTGTGAATATGATTAAATCTTTCATTTCTGGTGCAGAAGTATCTGAATAAGGATTTAATTAATTTTTAACCATGAAAGGGATTGGGGAAGTTATCCCTAATCCCTTTTCTTTTTATATACGATTGATATGAATGACATAAACGATAGCTTGTATTATGCAGAAGTAAAATTACTTACAAAGTACTGTCATAACTGCTTAGATAACAAGATGAAAGATAAAATCATGATGTTCTTATTCAAGAAAACTTTATATGAAAATGCTATAGCATTAGACTTTACAGAAGATGCAGATAGATATTATAAAGAAATGCTTAACTTGCTTGATATGAGAACATGCAATTGTACTATTAATGACTGTAAAAATTGTAAAGATGGATATTGTGAATTATGTAAATAAGGTTGGGGAATTAGTTAATCAGTCTACCAAGTACAATGCAAAACTGGATAGAGTTTCTATTACCAATTTAGTATTATTGTTGCATTTAGATAAATTATCTAGTTGGGCTAGTACTAAAGTAGATGATGAAGATTTTCCCATTACTCAGGAAGATGTAGATAAAATTATAGAATGTATGCATTGTTTAAAAAAACAAATTAATTTCTATCCAGAAAAAGATATCGATGATGATTGTATATTAACAGAAGTAGAAGAACATATAATTCAAGAGTAATATGAATAAAAAGATATCACAATTTGAGGTTACCACATCTTTTGAAGATAATGATATTCTAACTCTTGTACAAGATAAAACTAATAAGATAATTCATAAAGATGATTTTGAAACTAGTTTATCTAGTACGTTTGCAACTAATGAAAGAGTAGATGATATTGAAGAAGATGTAGCTAATCTTGATACTAAAGTAGACAACAATTATACAGATCTATCCAACAAAATAGTAGAAGGGGATACTAATGTTACTAATAACCTGAATAGTAATATTAATAGTTATTATGATGTATTAAACAATAAGATCATTACTCTTGAAGATAAACATGATAAGGATTTAACTGAAGTTAATGATACAGTACAGGGTTGGATAGATACTATTGATGATAAGTCTACAAAGGAACAATTACAAAACCTATTAAATAGGTTGATTGAAGATGAAAATATCATTACAGCATTAGCAGATTTAATTGCAAATGGTGGTGGTAGTGGTGAAGCACCTGGTTTTCATACACAACCTACTAGTACCATATTTCCATTATCAGGGTACTATAAAGGTGAAAATGCTGATCCTTTAACTACTACAGATACCTTAAATCAAGCATTAGGTAAATTGGAATGTCAGATAGATAATATTACTTCGAGCAGTTCTGGGTCTCTTCCTTTAATTAAGACTGGACAAACTACTGCACCTAGCGATGGCACAATATATACTTCAGGTAAAGTAAAAGAAGATTATCTACGTAAAGACGGTGATACGGCAACAGGTTATACTACATTTTTGGCAGGTATACAAGGTGGTAAAACCTTTAGATCTGGTTGGGATGGTGAAGGAGCTAGTTTATGGCCTGTAAACACCAAATGGCATTTAGAAGTAGATGATTTATTTGTTCGTGGTAATCTGACAGTAAATGAACTAATTGTAAATGAAATAAAAGCTGTTGGCGGAGATATATTAGTTACAATGGCTGATATGGAAATCGTTGAAGTAGTAGATGGTAGTGATGGATGGACTTGCTACTTTGATGACGAAGATGGTACTAAGTACAATCAGTTTAGGGTGAGAGACCAGGCTATCTGTCAGAAATTTGATGGCAAGAATGTAAAGAGATACTGGAGAATGGTATCTGAAGTTGGTAATAACTTCATCGTCCTTTCTAAAAGCGTATGTGAACCAGGTAGCGCTAATCCTGAAGTAGGAGATAAAGTCTTATTGTTAGGTCACAGGGTAGAAGCAGATCCTGAATTGAATTCATCTATGAATGATAGACGTAATGCTATATTCATTTCAGCTAAAGGTGAAGGTTCTCCTAGAATTGCTTTCTATGATAACATCGATGACTTTACTTTGGCTGGTAAAGATCGTACTGTAATCGGCAAAGAAAGTAAGTTTGTTGGTACTCTGATGCAGACTACAGAGACGGGTGATGTGGTAAGAGTTCCTGTATATAGAGGAGAATGGAATCCTGATACTACTTACAATTATTATGATCAAGTTACATATCAAGGTAGTTTGTGGATTGCTATGAAGGATGGTGTCACTAGTGTACCTGGTCCAGATAATGATGAATGGCAATTACAAGTATCGAAAGGTGATTCAGGTAAACCTGGTGATGATGTAGCTAAATGGGTTGAAATCACTGGTACAAGACTGTTCTTATATGATACTCCTGATTACTCTGGTACACCAACTCCGTCATCTGTGGTACTATATTGTAATACTTATGGTATGACTAATCCTACATATGAATGGAGATTATTAACAGAACCTATAGAAGTAATTGGTAACAATGTAAGTACAGAGATACCTCATACAATATTTACTACAAGAACAGCCAATGTGCGTTGTGTAGTTACAGATTCAGATGGTAGTCAATACTACGACGATATACAAATTGCTAAATTAGCAAATGGTGCTGAAGGTTTGGATGCTTATTATGTTGATTTAACTAATAGTACTGTAAATATACCTTATGATTCATCTGGTAATACACCTTTAGTTAATCTTAGTACTATTTATACAGAAGTATATGCTTATCGTGGAATCGATCCTATTGACATTGTATCTATTGAAGCAACTACAACTCAAGGTGATGCTACGGTTGAAATACAAGGTAATAAAATCACTTTAAGTAAAATAAATAGTATAAGCGCAACTATAAGGTTGACTATCAAATTAACAGATGCTACTATCCTTACTAAGGATTGGTACATAAATAAAACTCATGATGGAGAATCTGGATTTGATGGTGTAGATGCAGCATATGTGATGGTTACAGGAGAACAAGTATTTAAATATACTTCTAATGCTACTACTCCCATTCCGGCTACAATTAATTTATTAGCTACTGCATTTAATATAGAATCACCTATGTTTTACTGGTACTGGGCTCTACCTGGTACAAACGATTGGCAAGAACTAGTAAATGAAACAGGTAACAACCTATTAGTAAGTCCTACTGGTAATTATTTCTCAGGTAATAATGAAGTAACATTTAAGTGTGAAGTTACATCTACTAATGGAGGTGCTACATATATGGATATGATGACCATCAATAAACTATATGACGGTAAAGATGGTGAAGGTGGTTACAGAGGTACGTTAACAAATGAAGCTCATACTGTATCTGCCAACTTTAATGGAGAAGTAGATCCTACAGAATTATCTAGGGCTGTAACTGAAACTCGATTGTGGTTTGGTATAGATCAAATTGAAAATAATAATTATTCTATTACAAGTACATTAATAAGTGGTGATGGTTCAGTAAATGTAGACAATACTAGTAAGAAAGTAACAGTAACATCTCTTACTTCGGATACTGCTGTATGGAGAATTCATTTCTTAGTTGATGCTAAAGAAGTAGATGTTTGTGATTTTACTGTTACTAAAGCTAAAGGTGGTGCAGCAGGTTATCAACCAATATCAATCTACTGTATGACTAATAGTACACCTAGCAGACCTACATTAACTACTAGACCTTCTTCCTCTGGTACATCCAGCGGTGGTTATACTTGGTACCTTGATCCTACTTACTCTACTAGTTATGCTACATGGGAAAGTCATGGTAACATAGACCCTAATAATAATGGTGTAGTTGTAGTAGACCAAACTACCGGGTATAGATGGACAGCTCCAGTAAAGATAAGCGGTAAAGATGGTGCACAAGGAGATAGAGGGCCTGCTGGTTCCCCAGGATCTCCGGGATCTCCGGGTTCTGATGGTTTAGATGGACCAGGATTGAATTATAGAGGAGAATGGACATCTGGTAAGACTTATGGTTGGACAGCGGGAAATGCAGGTAATGTGAGAGACGTTGTTAAAGATGGTAGTTACTACTATATGTGGAATAAATACTATAGGGGTACTGCACCAGTAGCTTCAAGTAGTAATAAACCATCTAATAGTTATACTACTGTAGATGGTACTTCCGGTAGATACTGGACTAGATTTGGTTCATCCTTTGAATCAATAGCTACGGGTTTATTGTTAGCAGAAACAGCAACTATTGCAGGTTGGGAATTTGCAGATCAATATATCTATGCTCAATCTAATACTATGCGTTTAGATGGCAGAACTTCACCATTAAGCGATGTGCATTTAGCAGCCGGTAGTAATGCAGCATCTAGTCCTGGTAGTGCGCCTTTTAGGATAAAAAAAGATGGAAGTATGGTTTCCACTAAAGCTAATATTACTGGTACAATATCAGCAAGTAGTGGTGATATTGGTGGAGTTCAAATTAGTAATGGTTTAAGAGGAAGTGGATGGTCATTAAGTAATTCCGGATATTATTGTAGTGGGGATGGAGTTAACGCCGGTTTTGGTATCAATTCTGCTCCAGCAACGTATGGTAAAAATCTTCCAATGTCTATAAGTTATACTAATAACGTTTATGGTGATTATATTTTAGGATCTACTATCAGTGCTAATAACTCAGAGGGTTGGGCTGTTGGTTTAGCTGTTACTGGTGGTTTTCTTTGGTGTAGACAAGGAGTATATGATACATGTAAAGCACAATTAAATCCTAAGGCTTCTGGAAATAGTATTCAACTAGTTTGGCCCAGCGGTAGCAATGGTAGTGGTTACGGTTGGAGATTTGAAATATATAGTACTAGTTACAGTACGGTATATTTACCGGATAGATCATTACTAGCTAAACATTTAGGCTTAAAAAGTAGCGATTATTTTAATATAGAAGTGCTACTTTATGCTTCTAACTGGGGCACTTCGTATAATATTTTTCCTAGTTCTGGTATGTCGCTGTTTGATGAATCTGGTAGAAGTATAAGTAGTTATAAATTAGACAAAGCTATGGCAAGAAGATTTTTAATTACAGCTTCAGATACTTATTATGCAAGAACAATTTAATATTTAAGTTATGACGATAATAGTAAGAAAGAGTGATGGTTATGTACTAAATAGTGATGAATTTAATGGTTTAGACATGACTGATCAAATAGATATTTTAATAAATGATTTAGATCTTAATTATTACGATATAGTAGATGTTGAAGATCCACACGATGAGACTATAAAATATCTAATGAAAAGATATTTCTATAAAAATGGTGAATTACTGTGTACATATTACATTACTGCAGAACTAGAAGAAGTGTTAAAAGAAGCAGAAGAAGAATTAGCTTCTACTGATTATATAATGACTAAGGCTGCAGAAGCAATGGTACTAGGACAAGAACCTTCTTCACAATATAATTATACAGAAGTTGCAGAAAGAAGACAAGTTCTTAGAGATCTTATTAATGATCTTAGACAAAAGAAAGAAGATTATCCTTTCACCAGTATGTATTTAACTGAACCTTTAATCTATAAACAATACAGTAATGATAAAGAATAATGTATATTATGAATTCTTTGCAAGCTATATGGTACCCAATTCTAATGAAGTTGGGTACTGGATAGACTTGGGAGCAAATTCAAAAGGAAAAGTAATTAAAGTATATAATCCTGATATTAAGTCTTGGGTTAAACTAACAGATGCTACTAGTGAAGATGCTGTTGCTCCTTTCATTGGTTCTAATGGTAACTGGTGGATAGATAATCGTGATACAGGTATCCCTGCTTCTGGTAAAAGTCCAATTATTGGAGAAAATGGTAATTGGTGGGTATTTGATTCTGCATTAAACGAATATGCTGACACTGGTGCTACCGCATGTGGTAAGACTGCATATGAATATGCAGTAGATCATGGATATACAGGTACTGAAGAAGACTTTGGCAAAATGCTTAATGAAGTACCTAATGCGGTTAAAGATGCCAAACAAGCCGTAAAAGACTCAAAAGAAGTACTTCAGAATCCACCAAAGATTGTAGATGGTAATTGGTATATCTATGACTATGTAAATGATACTTATCAGGATAGTGGTATCAACGCAGTTGGTGATGCATTTACTATTGTAAAAACGTACTCTTCAATTCAAGCTATGCAAGATGATTACAATAATCCTGAAGTAAAAGCAGGACAATTTGTAATGATCGATACTGGTGATGTTGAAAATGAAGAGGATTCTAGATTGTATTTAAAAGGTGACACTGAATGGAAATTCATATCAGACTTATCTGGTGCACAAGGTATTCAAGGTTTATCAGCATATCAAGTAGCAGTACAACATGGCTTTGAAGGTACAGAAGACGAATGGTTAATCTCTTTAAAAGGTGAGAAAGGTGAAACTGGACCTAAAGGAGATAAAGGTGATACTGGAGAAAAAGGGGCTACTGGTGAAAGAGGACCTCAGGGTTTACAGGGAGAAAGAGGTTTACAAGGTGTACAAGGTGAAAAGGGTGAGCAAGGTATACAAGGACCTGTTGGACCTAAAGGCGAGCAAGGAGAGCAAGGTATACAGGGAAT
>OLNW01000119.1_pt1 | contig 99654 bp, 81 predicted proteins | sample 1672121 | NCBI WGS metagenome assembly OLNW01 (sample SAMEA3136648, study PRJEB25190) | human gut metagenome
CACCTCCAAACTCTCTTACACGATCAGACCGGCGGACGCGACCAACCAGAATGTGGAATGGGAGTCGGAATCTCCGTCTGTCGCGACAGTCGATTCCGAAGGCAACGTGCAAGGCGTCGCCGCCGGAACGGCGAAGATCTGCGTGACAACCGAAGACGGCGGCTTCAAGTCCTACTGCACCGTCACCGTGAAAAAAGCGGAATCAAAATTCGAGGTTGGCGGACTGTGGTATGAATATTTTGGTCAAAACAAGGCAAGGGTGATTCCCGGTCCTGACGGAAGCAAATACGGCGGGGATATCTCCATCCCCGGACAGATTGAATATGGCGGGATCACATATTCGGTCGTTCAAATATGGCGCCGCGCGTTCTACGAGTGTGCAGATCTTAAGTCAGTGACCCTTGGCGAAGGGATTGAATACATTCACACCTATGCTTTCTATAATTGCCCAAATCTCGAAAGGATAACATTCTCCTCCACGATGGAATCGTTCAACACTGACAATCCGGTGTTTCAACGCTGTCCGAAACTCGAGATAGTCACAACACCAAAGACCTCGGAAAGCCAGCTGTATTATTTCTACACCCACGGCGGGGCGTTGTATAAGCACTGCTATTATTCAGCAGATACTGGAGAGACAGAAGTACTCTCCTGGCTTCCTGAAAAGACCACCGGCGTGTTCGCCATCAAGGATGGCGTGGAGGTTATTGATCGTTATTCGCTTACTTTCACGGGTATCGACAAGATCATCGTCCCGGAATCAGTAAAGTATATCGAGCAAAGATTCTTCGATGACTCCAAAACCCCTCTTGAGATCGAGTTGAACTGGAGAACGAAAGAGGACATCGACAGGATTTCCACAATAGAGTCGGACCCTTCGAGATTCTTTTTCGTCCGCACAGACCGCTCAGCCGTCAAGGTCACCGTCCCGAAAGGCACCAAGTCTCTCTATGAGTCGCACTGGCTCTGGTCTCACCTCGGCGGCATCGAGGAGCGCCCGTAGAGTCCCCGTAGAGTCCCCGTAGAGTTCCCGTAGAGTCCCCGTAGCGCACGACAGCTCCGAGGTTGTCTCGTGGGTGAGACGGCGCATTCTGCTCACGGGAGGGTCTTCCGAGTCGTTCTCGTGAGCGGAACGGCGCGATCTGCTCACGGGAGGGTCTTCCGAGGTTGTCTCGTGAGCGGAACGGCGCGATCTGCTCACGGGAGGGTCTTCCGAGGTTGTCTCGTGAGCGGAACGGCGCGATCTGCTCACGGAAGGGTCTTCCGAGGTTGTCTCGTGAGTGAAAAGCCGCGTTCTGCTCACGAAAGGGTCTGCCGCTGTGCTTCCGGGCGACGGAAAGGCGCGGAAGTGTTGCCCAAGCGTGCCGTGCTGCACTCTCGGGTGACGATATTGGGTTAAAATGTTGCCTGAGGTGGGGTGTGGGATCACATCGTAGTACATCACCGTTGGGACGCGCCGTGGAACTGCACCGTTGGGATGCGCCGTGGAACTGCACCGGGGCTGGCTATACTGGCTATACCATGTTGAGGGCGGTGAAGAGGCGGCGGTAGGCGGCGGCTTTCTGTTCCAGGGGGAGGGGGTAGGCTCTGGAGGAGGATGGCATACGGTAGAGGCGCATCGGGCGGCCTTCGAAATGAAATTCTGAATATTCACCGGTGGCGGTGGCGGGGGTGCCGAAGGTTTGGCAGAGGGTGTCGGTGGCTTTTTCTCCGGTGGTTACAATGGCTTGGCACTGAGGGATCTGCCTTAACAGGGCGGGGATGTCGGTCGGGGTCACTACCTCCAGGAACTTGTCGGAGGCGTTGTCTTTCAGGCGGCGGACGGCGGTGGCGGTGTCGTACATCGCTATGCCGGTTCCGGTGCAGAAATCCACTATGTCATCCAGTCTGAATTTCTTGGCGGCAACGTCCACGAAACGGTTCTTGTCGTTGAAAAATATCAGGCCCATAATCCGCCACATGTCGTTGATGAAATTCGGGTAGTAAAAATCTATGCTCCAGCGCTTGGATTGGGGCGGGAAACTGCCCAGCATCAGCACCTTGGCATTAGCCGGCAGGAATGGCTCGAAAGGATGCCGCTCAACGGGAATTGGATTGCGGTCTGGAAACGACTCGTATGTGTTTAATCTTTCGATGGTTGAGCCTACATTTTCGGCCTCTGGGCTTGCGGTTTGACAAAGTCCGCCAACCACCGAAGCGCTCGAAACAATGGTGTTGTTACGGCAAGTCGCTTTTTCGGCCTCAGGGCTTGCGGTTTGACAAAGTCCGCCAACCACCGAAGCGCTCGAAACAATGGTGTTGTTACGGCAAGTCGCTTTTTCGGCCTCTGAACTTGTCGAAGCGATTAAAGTTTCTCCGGTCACTGAGTCTGCTGAAGTGACCGGAGAGACAGCTTTCAATCCTTTTTGAATATTCATTACTTGGCGGCTGCGTCGGCTGCGCCAGCGGAACCGGCTGCACCTGCATCATCCGCTGCACCGGCGGCGTCGGCGGAACCTTCGACAAAGGCGACGATCTCACCTTTGGCGACCTTGTCACCCTGCTTGCCGAGGGTGGCCACTATGCGGCCGTCAACGGCGGGAACCAGTTCCTCCATTCCGTAATATGTCTGCACGAAACCTATGCCTTTTCCGGCCTTGACCTCTGTGCCGGCGATAGGTGCTACGGAATCGTCCTCCACGTCGACCTGCCAGAGAAGCTGACCCTTGGCCGGAGCCTGGACAGGAACGGCGTGAGGGTAGCGTCTGGCATATTCATCCACATCGAACTTCGGCATCTCGACCACAGGACGCACCACCTCGATCGGGGCGTTCGCCTTGGCCTTGAGGTCGGCCAGCTCGGCGTTGAAACGCTCTTTGGCCACGCCGCTCCGATAGTCCCTGTACTGGCGCTCGTGCATCGCGAACTCGAAGAGTTCCTCCTCGTCCTGACCTTCGTCCCAGCCCTCTTCCTTCATCATCTGACGGAATTTCGGAAGCTCGTCCGGGTACATCTCCTGAGGGTCGCCGGTGTAGAACTCCATGCCTTTCTCCTTGGCGAGCTGTACGATCTCCGGAGCGAGCTCTCCAGGGAGGCGGCCCATCTTGCCGAGGATCATGTTCCAGGTGTCCTTGTCGATCGTGGTCCAGCGAGGCTTGCCGTTCAGAAGGTTCAGGAGGTTCATCAGCGCGGTGTTCTTCGTGTACTGGCTGAACGGAGTCACAAGTGGCGGGAATCCGAGACGCGGCCAGACATATTCAACCTCCTGGAACAGCTTGACCATCAGGGTGTCGAGGCTGATCTCAGGACGGCCGTGAGCCCTTTCGGCGGCGTTGATAGCGCCTTGGAAGCCCTTGAGGTCGGCCATCATCGAGCCCATCATTCCGCCAGGAAGGCCGCAGCCCACGAGCAGCGAGCTCATCTTGGCGTTGGAAGGGTTGATCCAGTAGCCGAGGAAGTCGTCGATAAACTTCTGCGTGAGGCGGCGCACCTCCATGTATGCGTCCATATTCAGATCCTTCACAAGGAATCCGTCGGCCTTCAGCATCTCCCTGATGGTGATCACGTCCGGATGGACCTTGCCCCAGGAGAGCGGCTCCACGGCCACGTCCAGGACATCAGCGCCGGCGCGGGCCACCTCAAGCATCGAGGCAGGGGAGAAGCCCGGTCCCGAATGTCCGTGGTACTGGACAAGAATATGAGGGTATTTCTTCTTGATGTCGCGTGTGAGCTGTCCGAGGAAGGTCGGGCGGCCGATTCCCGCCATGTCCTTGAGGCAGATCTCGTCGGCTCCATATTCAACAACCTTGTCCACGATGCCCATGTAGTACTCGACCGTATGGACAGGGGAGCTGGTGATGGAGAGGGCCACTTGCGAGATCATTCCGCCTTTCTTGGCGAATTCGACTGAGCGGCGCAGGTTCCTGTGGTCGTTGAGGCCGCAGAACGAGCGGGAGATGTCGGTGCCTTGCTTTTTCTTGACTTTGAACATCAGTTCCCTGACATCGGCCGGAACCGGGTTCATTCTGAGGGCGTTGAGGCCTCTTTCAAGCATATGCGTCTGGATGCCGGCCTTGTGGAAAGGGGCGGTCCAGCGGCGGACGGCCACGTTAGGGTTTTCGCCGAAAAGGAGGTTCACCTGCTCGAACGCGCCGCCGTTGGTCTCGACGCGGTCGAAGCAGCCCATATCAATGATGGCCGGTGCCACCTCGACAAGTTGGTCCACGCGGGGAACGTACTTGCCGGACGACTGCCACATATCCCTGTAAACGAGGGAAAATTTGATCTCTCTTGCCATAATGTTCTTGCTTATCTGATTTACAAATATACTTATAATTTTATATTTTTGCTTAGGGTGGAATTTTGACTAACTTTGTAAGTTATGAAAAATGCGTTTCTGACAATAGCGGTTATGACACTCGTCGCCACTGCGGTGACGGGCTGCGACTTCTTCCGAAGGCTCGCCGGACGGCCTGACTCTGAATGGATTGAGGCTAAGGCTGAGGCCATTCGTCAGGAAGAGGAGGCGCAGCGGATCCGTCTGGACTCGCTGGAAAAGGCCCGAAAGGCTGAGGCGGACTCGCTTGCCGCCGCTGATTCTGTGCGTCTTGCCAACCATCGCTATCGTTTTTGTGTGATTCTGGGCTCGTTCTCCAGCAAAGAGAATGCCGAGCGGTATGTCGAGGAGATAGCGGCGAAGGGGTATAAGGGCGAGCTGCTCACTTTCAGGAACAGCACGGCTGTGGGGGTGTGCCCGACAGATGACGAGGAGCAAGCCAAGAAGTCGCTGAGCGAACTGCAAAGGCAGGATTTTTGCCCTAACGGCGCGTGGATTTTAGAAAGGAAACAATGATGAAAGGAAAAATCACGATCATTTCGGCCATCTGCGCCATCTTCATCGGGATGATCCCGGTCAACGCGCAATTCAAAAACGGAGCGTCCTACGCCGATCTGAATGACAGCGAGACAATCCGGGCATTCAAGGAACACGTCTCGACCATCTCGGCAGCCGTTATGGAGGGGCGCAAGGCCGGCTCCGAAGGCGAGAGAATGACCGCTGAATATGTCACCGGGATATTCAAGAAATATGGAGTTGACGTGCTGTCCGGAGAGGACGGCGATGTGTTCGGCATCCGTCAGGAAAACGGCGACACGCTTACTTCGCGCAACGTCTGCGCGTTCATCCAAGGCGGGGACAAGACTCTGAGGAATAAATACATAGTGATCGGCGCGAGGATGGACAATCTCGGCATGGACACGATGACGATAGACGGACGTACTGTCGAGCGGACATATTACGGAGCCAACGGCAACGCTTCGGGGCTTGCGATGATGCTGGAACTGGCGCGGATGCTCCAGACCAACAGCCCGCTGCTGGGGCGGTCGGTGCTGTTCGTGGCGTTCGGTGCCTCCGGGCAGACTTACGCCGGTTCGTGGTATTTCCTGAACAGGGCGTTCTCGGATGTGGCTGACATCGATGCGATGATCAACCTGGATATGGTGGGCACCGGCGGTGACGGATTCTACGCCTACACCTCCTCCAACGCAGATATGAACGAGGTCGTCAAGTCGATGGCCGGGCAGCTTCAGCCGATCCTGCCGACCCTCACGGCGCAGGAGCCTTACCCTTCCGACCACAGGGCTTTCTACGACAAGGAGATCCCTTCAATCCTCTTCACCACAGGACATTACCCTGAATATGGCACCGAACGTGACACGCAATCAATAATCGACTACGACACGATGGAGAGGGAACTTGAATATGTCTATAACTATTCAGTGGCTCTCATCAACGGTCCCAAGCCGATATTCAACCCTTCGGATCTGTCGGGATTGACGAGCGCGGACAAGGGTGATGATGCCGTTGTGCCGTATTATGATTGCGACTACAGACCGTCATTCCTTGGCAGCCGTGATCCGAGGGTATTCCTTGAGAAATGGGTATATACCTATATGAAATACCCTAAGGAGGCCGTCAAGAACGGAATACAGGGCCGTGTGCTTGTGGATTTTGTGATCGATGAGAAGGGCAAGGTCCGTGATGTCAAGGTGCTCAAGGGTGTTGATCCGCTTCTTGACGAGGAAGCCGTGCGGATCATCAGCGCGTCTCCGGACTGGAAGCCTGGTTGGCTGCGTGGCAAGAAAGTGAAGTCCAGAATGTCGCTCTACGTCGAGTTCCGGCTTGAGAAGAAAGGCAGTTTCGGACTGAAAAGACACGATAATTAATAAACAACAGTAATAAAATGGACTACGATTTCAGGAAAATTGAGAAAAAGTGGCAGGCCTACTGGGCCCAGAACGGCACTTTCAAGACGAAGGAGGATCCTTCCAAGCCGAAGTTCTATGTTCTGGATATGTTCCCTTATCCGTCCGGAGCAGGTCTGCACGTCGGCCATCCGCTGGGCTACATCGCCAGCGACATATATTCCCGCTACAAGAGACTCAAGGGCTTCAATGTGCTTCACCCGATGGGGTACGACGCTTTCGGCCTTCCTGCCGAGCAGTACGCCATTCAGACCGGGCAGCATCCGGAGGTGACGACGGTCAACAACATCAGCCGTTACCGTCAGCAGATGGACAGGATCGGTTTCTCCTACGATTGGAGCCGTGAGCTTCGCACCTGCGATCCGGCCTACTACAAGTGGACCCAGTGGGCTTTCCTGAAGATGTTCGGCTCTTGGTACGACAATGACGCTCAGAAGGCTCGTCCGATCGAGGATTTGATAGCCGCGTTCGAGAAAGGCGGAAGCACTGCCGTAAACGCCGCCTGCACGGAGCACGAACCGTTCACGGCGGAGCAGTGGCAGGCATATTCCGAAAAAGAGAAGTCGGACGCGCTGATGAACTACCGCATCGCCTATCAGGGAGAGACGGCGGTGAACTGGTGCGCCGGACTCGGAACTGTGCTCGCCAACGACGAGGTGAAGGATGGCCTTTCAGTCCGCGGAGGCTTCCCTGTGGAGCAGAAGAAGATGAAGCAGTGGCAGCTCAGGGTTTCGGCTTATGCCGGAAGGCTTCTCGAAGGTCTGGACAAGATAGACTGGACCGACTCCCTCAAGGAGATGCAGCGCAACTGGATCGGAAAGTCCAACGGCTGCGAGGCTGTGTTCAAGTGCTACAACGGTGAGACAGAGCACGATGTGACCATATTCACGACTCGCGCGGACACGATGTTCGGAGTGACCTTTATGGTGCTTGCGCCAGAGAGCGACCTCGTGCCGCTTCTGACCGCTCCGGATCAGAAAGAGGCTGTGGATGAATATCTTGCCGCTGTGAAAAAGAAGACCGAGCGCGAAAGGATAGCCCAGACCAAGACCGTCACCGGCGTGTTCAGCGGCTCTTATGGAGTGAACCCGATGACCGGCGACAAAGTTCCGATCTGGATCTCTGAATATGTCCTTGCGGGTTACGGCACAGGCGCCATTATGGCCGTTCCTGCCCACGACAGCCGCGACTATGCGTTCGCCAAGAAGTTCGGTCTGCCGATCATCCCTCTGATCGAGGGCTGCGATGTCAGCGATGAAAGCTTCGACGCGAAGGAAGGCAAGGTGATCAACTCCGGATTCCTTAACGGATTGGATGTCAAGGAGGCCATTCCAGCCGCCATCGACTACGTTGAGAAGCACGGAATCGGTCATAGGAAGGTCAACTACCGTCTCCGTGACGCGATTTTCAGCCGCCAGAGGTACTGGGGCGAGCCGTTCCCGATCTACTACAAGGACGGCATCCCGACTCCGGTTCCGTTCGAGAAACTGCCTCTCCAGCTGCCTGAGATCACGGAGTTCAAACCTACCGAGAACGGTGAGCCGCCTCTCGCGAGGGCGAAGGACTGGACCTACGAGGGTTATCCTCTGGAGACCAGCACGATGCCGGGCTTCGCCGGATCAAGCGCCTACTACCTCCGCTATATGGACCCTCACAACAACGAGGCTCTCGTCGATAGGAAGGTTGATGAATATTGGCGTGATGTGGATCTGTACATCGGTGGTACAGAGCACGCTACGGGACACCTTATATATTCCCGCTTCTGGGACAAGTTCCTCTTTGACCTTGGTTATGTCTGCGAGGACGAGCCGTTCCGCAAGCTGGTCAACCAGGGTATGATCCAGGGACGCTCCAACTTCGTTTACAGGATCGTGGGCACCAACACGTTCGTCTCACTTGGTCTGAAGGACCAATACGAGACCACCGAGATCCACGTGGACATCAACATCGTCCGCAACGACAAGCTCGACCTTGAAGCCTTCAAGAAATGGAGACCTGAGTTCGCCGACGCGGAGTTCATCCTTGAGAACGGTGAATATGTCTGCGGATGGGCCGTGGAGAAGATGAGCAAGTCGATGTACAACGTTGTCAATCCGGACAAGATCTGTGACGACTACGGTGCCGACACCCTCCGTCTCTACGAGATGTTCCTCGGACCTCTTGAGCAGTCAAAGCCTTGGGACACAAAGGGAATCGATGGCGTGAACAGATTCCTGCGCAAGTTCTGGAGGCTCTTCTACGATGGTGACAACTTCATCGTGACCGACGAGAAGGCCACTCCGGCCGAGCTGAAGGTCCTCCATAAGCTGATCACCAAGGAGCAGGACGACATCGAGCACTTCTCCTACAACACGACGGTCAGCGCGTTTATGATCGCCCTGAATGAACTGTCCGGTCTCAAGTGCCACAAGCGTGAGATCCTTGAGCCGCTGACAGTTATGCTCTCTCCGTTCACCCCTCACATCGCTGAGGAACTTTGGGAGGCCCTTGGACACAACGAGAGCATCACATTCGCTCATTTCCCTGAGTTCAACGCCGCTCTCGCCGCTGAGGACAACGTGACATATCCGGTTTCCTTCAACGGCAAGATGCGCTTCACCGTGGATCTCCCTAAATCCCTTTCACCTAAGGAGGTAGAGGCACGGATCCGTGAGATGGAGCAGACATCCAAGTATGTTGGCGGACAGAACGTCGTCAAGGTTATCGTCGTTCCGGGCAAGATTGTGAACTTTGTTTTGAAATAGTCTATGGCGGTTTCTTCTTCCACAATCCTAAGAGGAGTCAAGGAATATCTCCTCATCACTCTTGGTATAGTCATCTATACCGTAGGCTGGGCGATATTCCTGACTCCGAACAACCTTATCGGCGGCGGAGTCTCCGGTATAAGCGCCATCATCCAGTATGCCACCGGTCTCAAGATGGGATATTCCTATTTTGTGATAAATACTGTGCTTTTGATTATCTCGGTGATCATCATCGGGCCCGCGTTCGGCGCGAAGACGGTGTATGCCATAATACTTGCCTCCGTCTGTCTGAATGTGTTCCAGTCCATTATCCCTGAGACGATCATCCAGGACTTCGCTCTGTCGAACGGGAAACTGATGTGCTCGATAATCGGAGGTTCGATGGCCGGTCTCGGCATCGGAATGTCGATTTCCCAAGGCGGAAGCACGGGAGGGACGGACATAGTCGCCTTGATCATCACGAAATTCAGGAATATATCTCCAGGACGCATTATCCTCACTATGGATGTGTTCATCATCGCTTCGTCGCTGTTGTTCCCGTCCTTCGGTGCTGACGGACAAAGGATTCCGTTTGACAGTAAGTTCTCTATCGCTGTTTATGGCATGATCATCGTGACTGTCTGCGGCCACGTGGTGGATCTCTATCTGGCCGGCTCCAAGCAGAGTGTCCAGCTGTTTATTCTTTCTAGACACTATGAGGAGATCGCCGACATGGTCTCCAAGGATTTCCACAGAGGTGTGACCGTTTTGAACGGGGAAGGCTGGTACACCAAACAGCCCGCTTCAGTCCTTATGGTCATCACCAGAAAGACGGATCTGAATCTTCTTTTGAGATCGATCAAGCGTGTGGATCCTGACGCCTTCCTCTCCATCTCCTCTGTCAGCGGAGTCTATGGACAAGGCTTCGACTCCATAAAAGGTGCAAAGAAAAGTTAGTTTTTCATAAAGAAAACACGATTTCTACTTCATACCCCCTGGCAAACCACCGCCCGGGGGCTTTTTCTTGTTATCTTGCCGGAACTAACTATTGACCCAATGACGATTTTCATCACATTTCTGACTCTTCTGGAGTTGTCCATATTCTTGGTCTATGACCTAAGAATCAACAGGAGCGACCGTTCCGCAAGGTATGCCATCCGCCTTATGTCCTCCATCGGAGGACTTGTCCTGATTCTGGCTGAGATTCTCCTTCCCGGCCGGCTTGACACTCCTGAACTGGAGGTTGATCTTTCATTCATCACGGCAATGCTTGTGATGTATCCGTGTTCGTTCGAGAAGCCGGACACATCGTTCAAGGCGGCGCTATGCCTGCTGATTTTCGGTTTCGTCACGCTGTTGTATTTCAGGTGCAAGTCTTCCGGCACATTTGATTTCAAGTGCCAGCGCATTGTGTATTCGTTCGCTCCGATGCTTCTGTTCGTGCTGTCGTATTTTCTTTACATAGCCTATCGCCGTTTCTCAGGGATAAGAGCCATGTTCAGAAACACGGCGGTATGGCACAATGTGGAGGAATATTCACGGTTCCTCTACTCCATAGCGTTTATGGTCGCCGGAATGATTTTCCTATGCGCCGGCACATCCGCCGGACATCTGAAAGGTTTTCTCACAGCCGTGTCTGCGGTCATGTATCTTGCGCTTTACGCCATACTCTATCTGCGAGCCATGACAGGCAGGACCTACGTCATTAACCGTGCCACGGAGAAAAGGATCAAGGACATCATAAAGGGTAATCTGAGAACGTCATACATTGAGAAGGCTGATGAGGACAAGAAGATGAACAACCTTTACAGACGGGTTGTGATGTACATGGAGGAGAAAAGGCCTTATCTTGACCAGACCTTTGACATGGCAAGCCTTGCTGATCTGATGTTCACGAACAAGCTGTACCTGTCGAAGACGATAAATGTCCTTTCCGGTCGCAATTTCAGGCAGTTTGTGAACTATTACAGGGTGCAGAGGGCGATCGAACTGTTCAAACAGGATCCCAGACTGAAAATCTGCGAGGTCTCGGAGATGTCAGGATTCCATACAGCGGTGTCCTTCAACATGTCGTTCAAGGTGAACACCGGAAAGACTCCTACTGAATGGCTTAACGCCTACACGTCCGAACTGGAAAAGTAAAAGAGAAGGCGGGAAAACTCGTTTCTCCGCCTTCTCTATATTCTTTATCCGAGTTTCCAGGAAACCGGTGGGGGCGCTATGATATCCATCTCCTCTTTCTTGACAGGGTGAACGAATTTGATCTCGTGGGAGTGCAGGCATATCCCTCCGTCAGGATTGGATCGCGGAGCACCGTATTTCAGGTCTCCTTTGATGACACATCCGATGCCCGCCAACTGACAGCGGATCTGGTGATGCCTTCCTGTAAGCAATTGAACCTCAATCAAGGAGTATCTTTCCGTGTCTTTCAGATGTGTGTAGATCAGTTTGGCGAGTTTGGCTCCGGGAGTCTTCTCGCCACCCCTTGCAATGAAACTTTTGTTCATCTTTTCGTTGCGGACCAGCCAGTCGTCCAGTTCCGCCGATTCTTTCTCAGGCGCGGCGCAGCACAATGCCCAGTACGTCTTGTGAATATTCCCGGACCGGAACATCTCGGAGAGTCTGGAAAGGGCTTTCGAGGTCTTGGCGAGGATTGTTATACCACTGACAGGCCGGTCAAGGCGATGCGGAATTCCCACATACACCTTGCCCGGCTTGTCATCTCTTTGGGCGATGAACGCTTTCAGCGTCTCGGCCAGACACTCGTCCCCGGTCTTGTCTGCCTGGACGATCTCTCCAGGTCTTTTGTTGAAGACAAGAATATGATTGTCCTCGTAAAGAATCCGTGACTCCAGATCCCGGAACTCGTCCTCTCCCAAACGTCTGTACTCCATCTATTCTATAGGTACAAGGGCGAAACTCAATGTGCCTCTGCAGCAAAGTTTGCCGCCGACTTCCAGTTTGGCGGAGCAGAAGAACAGGTTGCCTTTTCTCTCGTCCAGCGTGGCCGTCACCTCACAAAGGTCTCCAGGCTTTACGGGATTCTTGAAGCGGACCTTGTCCAGTCCTGCATAGAGAGTGATGTGTCCCGGAATCTCATCCTTGACGAGAATGGCGCAGCTCTGGGCCATGATCTCGCATTGGATCACACCCGGAACTATCGGATTGCCAGGGAAATGCCCTCTTGTGAAGAACTCGTCTTCCTTGATTCTGTATTGGGAGTGCGCGACACCGTTCTCGTCAATGTGAGCCTCTTCTATAAGAAGCATAGGCTCACGGTGCGGCATGAATTGTTTGATTTCTTCGATATTCATAACTCTTGGACTTTTAATGGACTTATCCTTCGTATTTTCTGAAGGCGACGCAGGCGTCGTGTCCACCGAATCCGAACGAGTCGGAGATTCCGAGCGTCAGGTCTGTCTTGACAGCCTTGTTAGGAGTATAGTCAAGATCGCATTCCGGATCCGGAGTGTCCAGATTGATTGTTGGAGGGCAGATTCCGTCACGAAGGGCGAGCACCGTGGCGATTGCCTCGGCCGCTCCCGCCGCTCCGAACATGTGTCCGGTCATGGACTTGATGGAACTGATGTGAGCCTTGTAGGCAAAGTCTCCGAGTGCGTTCTTGTAAGCGAGTGTCTCGGCGACATCGTTTAACTTTGTGCCAGTTCCGTGAGCGTTGATGTAGAGGTTGTCCTTCTCCTTGTCGAATCCTGCTTCCTCAAGGGCGAGTTCGATGCACTTCGCCTGGGTTGTTCCGTCCGGTCTCGGTGCGGTCGAGTGGTAGGCATCGCAGGTGTTGCCGTAACCGACCATCTCACCGAGAATCTGTGCCCCACGGGCCTTGGCGTGCTCATATTCCTCAAGCACAAGGGCGGCTGATCCGTCGGCCATCACGAATCCGGCGCGGTTGGCGTTGAACGGAAGGGATGCGTATTTTGGATCAGTGGCTCTTGAGAGGGCCTTTGCGTTGGCGAATCCTACGATTCCGATCGGGATTGTGGCGTTCTCGCATCCTCCTGTGATGATGGCATCGGCATAACCGTTCCTGATGGCGCGGAAAGCCTCTCCCATGGCGTTTGTGGATGTGGCGCAGGCCGTCACGATGTCAAGGCAAGGGCCTTCGGCGTGGTGCATGATCGCGATGTGGCCGGCGGCGATGTTGGAGATCATCGTAGGGATGAACAACGGTGAGATCCACTGGCCGGAAGGATCCTCGATCATCTTGGCGATCTCCCTGTACTGGGTGGCGAATCCGCCGATTCCGGAACCGAAATAAACGCCGAGTCTGAACGGGTCGATGTTCTGGCCTTCACCCTGTGAGGCGAGGCCGGACTGCTTAATGGCCTGGTAAGCCGCGGCTACTCCGTACTGGGTGAACAGATCCTGCTTTCTGATGAAAGGTTTGTCCATGCCGTATTCCTCAGCCTTGAAGCCCTTGATGATTCCGGCGATTCCAACCGGCAGATTGTCGGTCGGGAAAGCCTTGATGGCCTCGATTCCGCACACTCCGTCGCACAGATTGCTCCAGAATGTGTTCACATCATTTCCTACAGGGGAGATGACTCCCATTCCAGTTATAACTACTCTTTTATTCATGTTTTATCCTTTATAATCATTGATTTAAGCCAGAAATCCAGGGGCCCCGGCGAGCAGTTTCTCCGCTCCGTCCATCAGGTCTTCGACGATCTCCCTGGCGGTCTCTTTCTTCTTGATCATTCCGGCAACCTCACCGGCGAGGAAGCTTCCTCCAGCAAGGTCTCCGTCAAAGACTGCCTTGCGCATAGATCCGGTGCCGAACTTCAGAACCTCTTCCTTAGGCACCGCAGGGTCATATTCCATCTTGAAGAATTTCTTCGCGAACGGGGTCTTGAGGCCACGGACAGCGTCTCCGAGTGACTTGCCGGTCACCATTGTGCTGACATCGGACGCGGCGATCAGTCTGGCCTTGTAATTCTCGTGAATATGGCACTCGTCGGCGATGAGGAACCTCGTCCCGACCTGAACGCCCTTGGCTCCGAGCATGAAAGCGGCCGCAACCCCTCTGCCATCGAATATTCCACCCGCGGCAAGGACTGGAATATCCAAGGCATCAACCACTTGCGGTACAAGCGCCATTGTATGGATATCCCCGATATGTCCTCCGGATTCCGCGCCTTCGGCCACAACGGCTGTCGCTCCGAGTTCCTGCATCTTGAGTGCGTAGGCAACGGACGCCACAACAGGGATGACCTTGATTCCGGCGGCCTTCCATTTCTCCATATAGGCGGCAGGGGAGCCGGCTCCGGTCGTCACGATCTTCACGCCTTCCTCGATGATCATGTCCGCCACTTCTCCGGCGTTAGGAGCCTGGAGCATGATGTTGACACCGAATGGCTTATCTGTCAAAGTCTTGCATTTGCGGATCTCTTCCCTGACGGCTTCCGTGCCGAAGTTGATTGAAGAGATCAGTCCAAGTCCACCGGCGTTTGAGACGGCGGCTGCCAGTTTCGCATCAGCGATCCAGGCCATACCTCCCTGGAACAGAGGACGCTCGATTCCGAGCAAGTCACATATAATACTTTTTATCATATAGTTGCAAATATAATAATTAATGTTCGGATTACCACTCAACTATGGCCGCTCCTGAGAGAAGTCCGGCTCCAAATGCGCTAAAGACTAAAATATCCCCCTTTTTGAACATCCCCTTCCGGTTACATTCGTCCAAAAGGATAGGGCAGGAGGCTGACGAGGAATTTCCGTGATCGGTGATGTTGACGGGGAACTTCTCCGCAGGCTGACCCATATAGTTGATGATCGAGTCGATTATTCTCTGGTTGGCCTGATGAATCATGAAGTATGCCACCTCGCTCTTGTCGATTCCCACTTCGTCCAGAAGACTTTGCACACCTTCCGTGCACGCCTTGACCGCGAACTTGAACACCTCCCGGCCTTTCATCTGCATCGGGACGTCCTCTTCCTTTTTTGTGATGTAAGGCGTGTCAACAAGTGTCCTGATCTGCCAGATTTCTTCCTTTGACGGCTCTGCATGCAGTTTTGTGCCTTTGATGTTGTCCCCTTCGGTCAGCACTACGGCTCCGGCCCCGTCTCCGAACAGGACACATGTTCCTCTGTCTTTCCAACTGGCCATTCTGGTCGGCTCCTCGACGCACGCCACGATGGCGTTCCTGATCTTTCCGGCCTTGTAGTATGTCTCCGCCATATCCAAGGCATAGACGAATCCCGGACAAGCGCAGTTGATGTCGAACATCGGGCATTTGAGTCCGAGTTTTTCACCGATGATGCAGCTCATTCCCGGGGTGATATATTCGGAGACGACATTGGAGACTATGAAGAGGTCGATGTCTTCGGCTTTCAGTCCGGACATCTCAAGAGCCTTTCGTACGGCTTCGGTTCCGAGATCCTCCAGATTCTCGTCTGTGATCACGTGTCTTGTCTTGATTCCGGTGCGAGGGTAGATCCACTCGTCGCTGGTGTCCAGAAATCCCGCAAGCATATCATTGGTCACGACCTTTTTTGGAAGCGCGCTTCCTGTACCGATGATTTTCATAAATTTACTGTTATTAAGGTATTCTCAATGCAAAAATATGAATATGCCGGTGCCGCTCAAAAATTAAGTGGCGAAGATACCCAAAGCGCCGTTTTTGTGGTGCGAATGTGGCGATTTCGCTGAATTTGTGGCGAATTTCCGTCATCCTGGACTATGAAAAAGGCTCTTCCCGGCATATTTCCGCCAGAAAGAGCCATTGAATCCTAACGCGCGTTTCCGTCTTGTTATTCCTCGGTGACGAATGGTTTGGAGAGAAGCTCCAGCCCTTCCACCGGCTTGTCGGTTGTGATGAGGCTGACACCTTTCGCGATGAAGTTGAGCATATCGCTGACATTGTTGACCGTCCAGACATTGACCGTCATCCCGAGTCCGTTCGCCTCCTTGATCCAAGCGTCCGTGAGCTTGCTGTAGGAGTAGTCTATTCCCTTTATGCCATCGGCGAAGACAGTGGAAGGTGCCTTGTCTCCGTTGAGGTATTGGACAGTCGCCTCAGGCGCGAGCCCAGCGAGTTTTTTGCAGACATCATAGCTGAACGCGATATATTCAACCTGATTCTGCAATCCTTTCGCCTTGACTGCGTCCACGCAAGTCTGCGCCGCCCTCATAGTCTTGTCGGTGGTGTTGTGGTTCTTTATCTCAATGATCAGTTTAACATTTGGATAAAGCTTCGCCTGGTTCAGATAGTCGTCAAGCGTAGGGAGCGGCTCACCGTTGGCGAGTTTATAGTCCTTGATCTCTTCGTAGGTCCTGGAATCCGGTCTCCAGCCTTTGTATTTCGCATCCTCCGGTACCTCGTTACCCTTGAAGGTGGAGTTGTGATAGATGACCGGCACGCCATCCGTGGTGATGTACACATCGAACTCGGATCCGTAAACCCCGAGCTTCTGTGCCTCTGCCAGGGATGCCACCGAGTTTTCCGCCGCGTTTCCGTAATGGTATCCCCGGTGCGCCACGATCTTCGTGTTGTAAAGATTCTTCAGGTCGCTGACAACATTGAACTCGGATGAGCCCAGAGGGTACTGCGTCTCTCCTCTGCCGAGGACGAGACGGTATTTCCCGGCCCGGAAGTCATCCGGAATACGTATCTTCAGGAATCCGTCCCCGTCAGCCGTGGTGCAGGAATATGACAGCGACTCGCTGCTCATTGATTCCAGCTTGATCCGGTCGCCACCCTTGAATCCCTTGGCGTACACGTAGAACCAGCATCCCGGCTTGACATTGGCGTTCGGCAGCAATGTAAGGTCGCTGATCGAGATCACTTCCGGTTTTATGTCGTTCTTGACAACTTTGTAAAGTTCCGCGACATCCTTGGCGGTGAGCACATCATCGTATATCCTTGCGATGACGACATCCCCGTTGAATCCGCAATGCGCACCGGAGGCTCCGTTTGGATCGCCTCCGACACAGAACCACGTGCTGCCTTCCGTAGGGAAGTTCAGGCTTCCCGCTGCCTCCGTCTCACCCTTCAGTTCACCGTTGACATAGATACAGGACTTCCCGGCCTGTTTGCTCCAGACTCCGACAACGTGGTAGTACCGACCCACTTCCGGGGTTATATTCGAATGAGTCCATTTCCAGCTGGACTTCCCGTTCGCGCTGACATTCGGAAGGAAGGTTATGTCCTTTCCCCTGCTGTTGTCTGTGATAAGAAATCCGGTTCCACCGCTTTGCATAGAGCTGAACGGCTTGATCTCGGAACCGTTGGCCGGAGCGTCAATCCTGAATACGACCTCCATCGAGTGCCCGTCGGCGAGCGCGTTCCGGAATTTCTGGTCCTGGGTGTAGTCAATCTTATAGTACCCGGCGCTCATCGCGCTTCCGAGCGTGTGGTTGAAGTGTGCCGCGTATCTGGAATACGCGTCGCTGAAATAGTTGACCGAAGCGGAGCCGGAGACTGTCGTTATGGTCATCTTGGAATCGGAATTGTCAACCGCCGTTCCGTCGTTCTTGAATATCACATCCAGAAGATCGGCCTCCGGCACATCGGATGGAGTCGGTGGAACAACGATCTCTCCCTCTTTCGAACCTTTCTTCTGTGTGATGACGATCGAGACTGATTTTGTCTTGCAGGTGAACACAAGTCCTCCTGCCCTTGCATCAAGCGTCTCGTTCTTGGCGATGTTGACCTTTACCTGCCTCGCGCCTTTCTCTCCGGACAGAGGACTGGCGGCGATCCAGTCAGAACCGTCCTTTATCTCAAGGCTCCATTGGGCGTTCGACATCACGCGCAGAGAGTATCCATTCTTGCCTTTTGCCTCGAAGTCAACTGATTTCGGAGTCTCTCCGGATTCATCATAGACGGAAAACTGCACTTCCTCTTCGTTCTTTCCTGATTCGGTGCAGGCCACCGCCAATCCAAGGATGGCGAAGACACAGACGCAGAATCTCCCGATAAAATTTTTCATTATAATATGTTTGAGCATAAATGGCCGATCGCGGAAAGCCTGAAAATATTCAGCGATTGATTGCCGGCCGGCAAGTTTATGAAGAGCAGGAAGAACAACCGTCTTCCTGCTCTTGTGAAATCGAATCTGTTAATATCCAGGGTTCTGGACAAGATTGCCGTTGATGGTGAGCTGTTCCTGCGGGATCGCCAGCCAGTAGTTCTTAGGAGCGGTGAACGTTCTGGAGTCCGTCTCATAGGCCTCGGTGATCTTGTAGTAGTCCTCGGCTGTCTTGCCGGCGATGTTCCAGGAACGTGGCCTGTTCTGTAGAATGTTCTGGACGACTTTGTATCTCCTCAGGTCGTAGAACCACCTGCCTTCGAACGCGAACTCGCTGAGACGTTCCCGGAGGACAGCGTCAAGCAGTGTCTTTCCGGTAGGAAGGCCGCCGACGCCGGGCCGCGCCCAGGAAACCTCGAAGTCCGGAAGTCCGGCGCGGTTCCTTACCTTGTTGATGTAAGTCAAGGCCTCTCCGTCGATCTTGCCGTAATACTGTACGTATGCCTCCACGAAATCCAGATAAGGCTCCGCGAAACGGATGTACGGGAATGCGAATTTGTGGTAGGTGAACGTCTTGGAGGTGTTGTCGAAGTTGTTGGACTTGTGGATCCACTTCTTGACGTAATAGCCTGTGCAGCCTTGATATTCATTACCGGTGTTTCCATCGTTCTGCTGCTCTTCCCCACGGCGGCACTTGAGCATAAAGGTCTCGCCGTTGAGGTCGTATGATCCACGGTCGTAACCGACTGATGCGTAGAATCTTGGCTCCCTGTTGATGTGGAGGATGGAGGTCTTCTCTCCCGGGTAGCCCGGAGCGTCAACCAGCTTGGTAGGATTCTGGATCGCCTCCTTGGTCTCAGGATCGACCTCCATCGGGAGACCGTTCTTGGAAAGGAAGCACTCCACGGCCTCGAACGTCGGCACGAAATATCCACGCCATCCCTCACGGCTGTAGGACGAGTAACCTGTGCGCGGAGCCATATTCTTGATGTTGTAGGAGATGTTGCCCTGCGCCGCATAGCAGAAGAGATGCTCGTACTCATTGTAGAATGCGTTGGCGTCTCCGCCGAGGAACGCCGCCCTGTAGTTCTCGTAACCTTTCTCGAAGGTGTCGGTCTCCTTGCTCGGAGCGTAGAGCTGGAATCCGTCCGCCTCACCCTGTTGGATAGCGTCCTTGGCGGCGTCCATAGCCTTCTTCCAGAGCTCTTTGTCATATTCAAGAGGCATCAGCGGCGTGCCGTCGTTGTTCTTGAAGTCGGCGTACCACTCTGCGTTGCCGTTGACCATCGGAGAAGCGGCCTGAAGCCAGAGACGGGACTTGAGCGCCTTGGCGGTAGTCTTTGTCGCGCGGCCGAGGAAGTTTGATGAATATGACGCCGGAAGGTACTCCGCGGCCTTGTCGTACATGTCCGAGATGAACTGCACGCACTCCAGATAAGGCTTGCGCTCATAGTTGATGTCCTCCTGAAGGCCGATCAGATGATCCACAATGACGATCGGACCGTAATATTCAAGAAGGGTCTGATGCATATAGGCTATGTTCCAGTAAGCCTCTCCTCTCCAGCGGTTCCTTTCATCCTCGCTCGCGTCAGGCACCTTGTCGATGTTCTCAAGAAGGAGATAGGCGTTGCGGATTCCGCCCCACACATTATAGGACACGGCTCCGGAGGCCTTGTCGCAGGTCGTTGACCACATCGCGACATAGGTGTTGGACGGGGTCTCCTGATTGTTGAACACAAGGGACTTCCACTTGAAGTAATACACAGAGCCGTAGAAACTTGACACCATGTCACCTCCTCCGCACATCTCAAGCGATGACTGGAAGTACCATCTGTTAGGCATATAGTAATAGAGCGAGGCCGCGAAGTTGTCGGCCTGCACGTGGGTCTTGAAAAGATCGTCCTCCGTGGCCTTTCCGCTTGGAATAACATCGAGGAAGTTGCAGGAGGTCGCCATTCCCAAGACGCAGAACAGTATGATAAAAATCTTCTTCATATTCATAAATGATTAGAAAGTGAACTGGAAACCTGCCTTGACCGTGCGCTGGAGCGGATATGTCAGACCGTTGCCGCGGCCTTTCTCCGGATCCCAGTACTTGAACTTGGAAATGTAGAACAGGTTGTTGCCCTGAAGGTAGAAACGGACGAACTTGTAGGTGAATCCGATCTCGGCGTTCTTCAGACGGACGAACGAGGCGTCGTGCATATACAGCGTGGAAGCCTGTGTGTTGTTGTCCGAAGGAACGGTCGTGAGCCTTGGATACTTGGCGTCCTTGTTATTGTTGTCCCAGGACCAGTGGTCGTCGGCTATGTACTTGACGATGCCATAACCGAAATGCTGGTTGTCGCAGAACGGGTGGTTGTTATACGTCGTGATGTCGTACCTTGAGCTGCCCTGGAACATTATGGAAGCATCCCATTTCTTGTATTTCACAGAACCTCCGAATCCGAACTGTATCTCAGGGAAGTAAGGCTTGTCGCTCCAGACGAAGTCATTGGAGTTCACGACACCGTCATTGTTCACATCCTTGTACTTCACATCACCGACACCATAGGCGCCGAAGTCCTGCCTCGGGCTGTTGTCGATCTCCTCCTGCGAGGTGAAGAGCCCCTCGGCGATGAGCACCTTGTTGGAATTGATAGGCTTGCCGATCTTCGAGAGATGCGGGTTCTTTGAATAGTCAGGCTCGTCCATCGCCTTCACCTCTGAATGGGCGTAAGTGAACGTGCCGCGCAGAGAGTACTGGAAGTCGCTGTTCACCACCTTGTTGTAGTTGATGGAGAAATCAACTCCGGAATTGGAGGTCTCTCCGAGGTTCGCCCAAGGAAGCGATCCGCCCACACCGCCGTTCGACGCGAATGACTTGCGCTGCATGAATATGTTCGTGCGGTACTCGTGGAACCAGTCCGCGGACAGTTTAAGGTCCTTGAACAGTTCGATGTCGATTCCGACATTGAGTTTCCTGGCGATTTCCCAGGTGGCGTTCACATTACCGTAGTTGGAGATGAAGCCGGCTCCGATCTTCGCGAAATTGGAACCGAAAACGTATGACCTGTCACCCATATCGACCTCCGTGATGTACGGGAATCGATGGTCGTCTCCGAGGGAGTCGTTACCGACAAGACCGTAGGACGCGCGGAGCTTCAGGTTGGTCACCGCGCTCTTCAATGGTGAGAAGAACTTCTCGTTGGAGATGTTCCATCCGATGGCGGCAGACGGGAAGAAACCGAACCGCTTGCCGGCGATGAAGTTCTCGGAGCCGTTGTAACCGAAGTTCCCTTCGAGGAAATAGCGCTTGTCGTAGTTGTAGGTGACACGTCCGGCGAGGCCCTGCTCCCTGAACGGAAGAAGCTTTTCCTCGGAGGATCCGGTGGCGTTGTTCACCTTCTCCTTCATATGGTACACGATGTCGGCGCTGACATCGTGCTTCCCGAATTTCCTTGCATAGTTGATCTGACCCTGCAAAGACCACTCGTGGTAGCCGCTGGCGGAGACAGAACTCTCAAGGTATGTCGTGCCCTCGGCGCCGATGGAGTTGGCTGTCCATGTGTAGGTTCCGTCGTCGTTGAGCGTGACGCTGTCCGGATCAATCTTGTAATATGCCGGAATATGGTAGCGGTTTGTTGCGGCGTAGGAGTAGTTGTAGAAAGAGACCAACGCCTTGGCTGAGAGCCCCTTGGTAATGAAGTTCAGGTTCTGGTCAACGTTGAGGGAGGCGGTCATCCAGGACCTGTATTGCTCCTTGTAGCCACGGCTGAGCAAGGCGTAAGGGTTGAGGTCGTTGGAGCCGGTGTCCCAAGTGTCGTTGTTACCGTACCTTACGAACGTGTCACCATCCTCGGCTGGAAGAACGGCCGGGAAGCGCACCGGATTCGCGCGCATGGTGTAGTAGAAGAGGTTGGACGTGGACTCGTAAGGGCTGTCCTGATACTGAAGCTGCATATTCAGTTTCATAGAGACCTTGGTCGTCTTGGTCGCCTGGGCCGTGACGTTGCTCTGGAACATATACTTTTTGTTGTTGAGGTTCACGTCCAGAAGAGCGTCCTTAGGCTCCTTGATGATACCGTTCTCATTGTAGATCGAGGCGTTGAGGAAGTAGTTGACCTTCTTTCCGCCGCCACGCAGCGAGACATTGAACCTCTGGTTCATGGCGAAGTCCTTGAACAGCATTCCGTACCAGTCGTTGTTCGGATAGACGTAAGGATCGAGATGGTTTCTTGTGCCCTCGATCTTCTCGCTGGAGTAGAACGGCACGTATGCCGCGCCGGACAGGCGGGCCACATTGTAGAGAGCCTCGTTGTAGAGTTCCATATACTGCACGCCGTCAGCGACTTCCTGAACTATTGTCGGCATAGAGACCGTGTTGTCGAACGACGCGCTGATGGCGATCTTCTCTGAATTGCGTCCTTCCTTGGTGGTCACGATGAGCACACCGTTGGCACCTCTGGAACCGTAAAGGGCGGTCGCGGTCGCGTCCTTCAGGACGGACATCGACTCGATGGCCTCGGTCGGGATGTTGTTGAGCATCGAAGATGTGATCTCGACACCGTCAAGCACGATCAGCGCGCTGGAGTTGGCTCCGAACGTGGATATTCCTCGAATATAGAAGGCCGCACCGTCGGCTCCCGGCTCACCCGAAGTCTGGCGGGCGATGAGTCCCGGAATATTTCCGGCGAACGAGGTCGTGAGGTTGGAGGAGGATGTCGCGAGATCCGCCGGCTTCACCGCCTGGACGGCACCCACGAGGGATTCCTTCTTCTGGGTACCGAATCCGACCACGACTGACTCTTCGAGGGCGTTGGCCTGTACGATCATTGTGACTAGGGTGAACAGATAGGTGTCGGCCACCTTGATCTCCTTGGTGTCGTACCCCATCATCTCGAAGACTACCGTCTCGGTGGTAGGGGAGACGGAGAATTTGTACTCTCCGTGCGCGTCCGTCGTCGCGATCTCCTTAGGGTTTTCCTTGGAATGGATCACGACTCCGGCCAATGGTGTGTCGCCGTCGGAACCGATGACGATACCGTTAAGTATCTTGTCCGCCTGTCCTGTCTTCGCGTTTTGCGCCAGCATCGGAAGAACACCGAGGCAAAGCGTGACGGCAAGCGTGAATATCCTTTTGATTATCTTATTCATAAGTTTGAATTTTTTCTGGTGTTACTTCACGATCTGGATCTTGCCTTTCAATGCGGTCTTGGCTTTGATCTGCTCGGCTGTGAGCGGATTGTCGTAGAGTCGGGCGACCACGACGGTCCCGTTCCAGGATCCGTTGAACTTGGTCTCGCTGTTGTAGTTTCCGGCGACACCCATACAATGCAGACCACTCTTGTGCTTGAGGGTCGTCACTCCGACCGTGGCCTTGAGCTCACCATCGACGTAGCACTTGATTGTCTCTTTGTCCCAGACTCCGAACACGTGGTAGAGCTGCCCAGGCACAGCCTGAACGTGGCTCACGGCGAAGTTCCAGTTACCGTTGCCGTGCTGGATGAATTCGATCGAACCGTCTCGGGTGACTTTTGATCTGTCGCCGGCGTTGGTCTTCTCACCCGGCGCGCCGAGCATCAATGCGAATCCACCTGACTGCGTGGCTCCGAACGCCTTTGTCTCGACGTTGGTGTGCGCCGAAGGAATGGAGAACACAGACTCGATTGTGTACCCGTTGTTGAGCCTGCCCTCGAAAGCTGTATATTCACACTCCCAGAAAGCGTGGTCGGCCTTGTTGAATGCCTTGTTCTGGGCACGTGTCACTGACGGACCCCAGGCGGCATAGTCCTCGTAGAAGTTCATCTTGGCTCCCTTTGTCCAGGAATTGACTTTGTTCTTAAGAGGGGAGATGTCCTCGGCCGTACCGTCCTCACCGAACTTGAAATCCATTAGGTCGGCGGCGGCGTACTGGGTCAGGGTGATCACACCCTTGACATCCTTGTCTTCCTCGGAATCAGCGCAGACCGCTGAAATGAGGGCGGTTCTGTCTTGACTGTCCGGATTGGCCTCGACCACGAAATGAATCTTCCCGCCGGCTTTCGACACTTTCACCCAGGACTGGTCGGACTCGGCCGTCCAATTCGTGACGTTGAGAAGATTTACCGAAAGGTCTCCTTCTGCCTCGTGTCCGTCTGAAATGACCTCTTTGGCGTCTATCGAGACGGCGAGGTTCTTCTGTGAAAGGTCAAGGACAGCGGAGACTCCTGGATCCTCGATGCAGGTGAAGGTGATCTCAGCCTTGTTTTTCACGGCTGTCTCGGCGATAGGCTTGGCGTTGAGCACGACCTTGTCATCGCTTTGGGAGACAATCGAGAGCCATTCAGTTCCGGCCGCGTCGATCTCGCACTTGAACGTGCCGTTTGTGCTGACGTTGACAGTTGTCTCTCCACCATTCTTAGGAAGCACATTGGAAAGGATCGTAGGCTCCAGGAAGAATCTTTGGAGCTGGGTCACCTGAAGCAATGCCTTCTGCTCGATGTTGTCGCAGACGAAAGCGACCTTGGCGGTTCTTGGAGAGGTGGCGTCATAGACGGTTGTCGTGAAATTGACCGTCGCGTTTCCTATGCCGGTTGACGGTGAGACGGTCAGCCAGTCACAGTCCTTAGGGATACGGATGTACCAATCCCCGTCCGCCGTGAAGGAAACTTGTTTTGTTTCGGAACGATTGCTGAAAGTAATGGTGCTCAGCCCCATCTCATCAGCGTTTTCCAAACTCATCTTGGCTGGAACGCGTGTGGTTTCCTCGGAGGCGCAGGAACATAATGACAATGCGCTCCATCCGACAATGAGAAACGACAGCATCAGCTTTGAAAAACTAATTTTCATAAGCAGTGAATCAATAAGTTATTAATAATTATTATGGTTAATATTTGTCTTGTCAATTGTTCTACGAGAGTTATGTTTTCCCGTGTCCGTTCATAAACCAATATACAAATATATGTTTTTCCCCGGATTTTTACTCCTGAAAAAGTGAAAATTTTAAAAAGTGTTATATTTGCCATATAAAAGAGGAAAGGATGAGTTTTTTCAACAAGCCTCTGCCCGGCTATCTTCGTGGCAAGAACCAACTTATCTACACCGTGACATTCACGGCGTTGTTCTCCATCGTGTTCCTTCTGGTCAGCCTGCCGTTCTCGCACAACAGTTGGATGGCGCTCGGGAACTCCAGATTCTTCGTTTTCACGGTGCTTTTCGCGCTCGGCTCGCTTATGATCGTGATCCTCAGCAAATACATAATGTACAAGACTAGAAACAAGCTGAAGATGAATTTTCTGGGCTACATAACGTGGTGCGTCTGCGAGGTCATCGTGATCTGTCTGGCATATTCATTCATCACCGTGCCGATCACAGGCATCGGGTGGGATCAGTTCCCGGCGACGCTGGGAAAGGCGTTGTTGTACGGAAACACTTCTCTGATAATTCCTTACATCCTTGCCGGGATGTACTACGCCATTCAGGACAAGAACCAGATCATCCGTCTGATGAACTACGGCAATGTGGTCTCTGACGAGGCTGTGCCGGTCTCACAGTTGGAGAAGATCACGCTTTTCGACAATAGCGGTGACCTGAAACTGTGCGTCAGCGCCTCGAATCTCTACTACATCGAGTCTGACGACAACTACATCGTGGTCTGGTACACCGACAGCAAGGGCGACCTGAAGCGCTATATGCTCCGCTGCCGTCTCAAGACCGTGGAGGAGAGTTTCCGTGGAAGCAGCCTTGTGCGTTGCCACAGAAAATATATTGTGAATATGGACAAGGTCAAGGTCCTGCGCAAGGAGAAGGACGGCTACGAACTGGATCTTGACAACGACTCAATCGCACCTATCCCGATCACCAAGACATATTCAGAAAACGTCCTGAGCCGTTTCAACAACAGTTCAGGACGCCGTATGGAGTGATATTCCCGTTTCTTCTATTCGCAGAGTTTGTTCAGGGCGAGTTCCACGAGGGCGCGCACCTGTGGTTTGTAGTCCGGGTTGCTGCTTTTGAGGTAGCGGTTGGCGATGGCGCAGCAGATCGTGCCGGCCTCGTGTCCGAGACGTTTGGCCATTCCTGCGACCGCCGAGCTTTCCATCTCGAAATTGGTGATCCGATATCCCCCGAAGCGGAAGGACTCGAAGTCCTCAAGCATATCCGGCATCGCCAGGCCCTGTCTCACGACTCTGCCCTGAGGTCCGTAAAATCCTGAGGCAGAGATTGTCATGCCTTTTACCGAGCAATCCTCGAACTTCTTGATCAGTTTTTCGCTGGCCTTCACGAAATATGGCGAAGGAAGGTTCTTGTCCCAATGCGTGTGCTCCTTGAAAGCCTTCTCCATCTCAAGGTTGGAGAGCTCGTCACGGCCTTCGTACCAGTTCATCAGACCGTCGCAGCCCACGGAATAGTGGGAGAAAATCGCTGATCCGAGCGGAATGTCGGCCTGGACAGCCCCGCAGGTTCCGATCCTGAGGACCGTGAGGGTCCTGTGCTCCTTCTTCGGCTCGCGGGTGGTGAAGTCCACATTCGCGAGGGCGTCCAGCTCAGTCATCACGATGTCGATGTTGTCGGTTCCGATTCCGGTTGACAACACGGTGACTCTCTTGCCGTTATACTTGCCGGTCGTGGAGACGAACTCCCTTGACTGGTGGCGGAACTCGATGTCGGTGAGGAATCCGGCGACCATATCCACTCTTCCAGGGTCGCCGACGAGGATGACGATGTCAGCCAGCTCTTCCGGTTTCAGATGGATGTGGAACGCCGAGCCGTCATCGTTGATGATTAATTCAGATTCTGCTATTCTCATAATATGAATTTTAATGATTAACCCGCCAAATATAAGAATATTCAACGGAATTAACTATTTTTGTGAAATATGTGGCAGAGACTTCAAACTTTATACCTGTGCATCGCCACAGGTTTGATAGTGGCGCTTTTCTTCAGTGTCAAGGCGTTTACCTTAGGTCCCGGCGGAGTTCATTCCGTCGAGTTGACCTACATTAAGTACACCCCTTACCTTATCCTTTTGATTCTGATCACCATCCTTCAGCTGTTGGCGGTGTTCACTTTCAACGCGCGTGTCTTCCAGATGCGCACAGCCGTGCTTTCCGCCATCCTGATGATAGCGCTTCAGGCCTGGATCGGAGTGGATTACTTCACAGCTGACAAGGAGTGGATATTCAAGTTCACGGCGGTGTTCCCGCTTGTGGCGGCCATCCTGAATTTCATCGCCGCGAGGCTCATTCTCAGGGACCAGCTCCTTGTGGAGAGCGTCTCGCACCTCCGCTCCCGGAAGAAGAATCACAAGATTTAAGGCACTGGATCGTACCCGCTGCCGCCCCAAGGGTTGCAGCGGAGGATTCTCCAGACGGTCAGGAACAATCCCTTGACCGGTCCCCATTTCTTGAACGCCTCGATGGCGTAGGTCGAACACGATGGCTCGAAACGGCACGTCTTGGGAATATACGGCCCTATGCAGGTGCGGTAGAACCAGATCAGGGCGAGGAATGGTGCGATGCACACCTTCCTTACCCGCTGCCTCCAGGCAGGAATATCCCCGCTAGGTTTCATATCCCGCGAGTTTTTGAAGGACCGCGCCGACCTGCTCCCGCAAAGCTGAATATTCCAATACATCCTTTGTATTATAAAGGAACAGTATTGAATATCCTTTAGGAGGCAGGATGTCCTTCTGGGTCCTGTAGGCCTCACGTAGTCTGCGTTTTAGCAGATTGCGCTTCACCGCCCTTTTGAAGAGGCGTTTGGGAACGGACACTATGATATTATTCGCCTCTTCGTCGCTTGAAGAGGCTGTGTCTTTCAGAAAACAATATTTGAGACCGCCGGACGTGAAGCCCCAGCGGCCCCTTGACATCAGAGCCGAAATCTTCGACTTCCCGTGAAGCCGCTCGGATTTCGGTAGAGTGAACATTTCTGTAACTATTTCTGGGCGTTGAGGTAAAGCTCAATCGCGCGGGCCACGGACGGAGCCTCCGGAGTCGGAGCCTGGATCTCGATCTTGAGGCCGGCTTCCTCCATCGCCTTCACGATGGATTTCCCGTAGGCCACGAACTTGATGTCTCCCTGCTGGAACTCAGGGAAGTTCTCGTAGAGGGACTTGATGTCGTACGGATTGTAGAATACGATCATGTCGTAGTCCTGCAGGTTAATCTCCTTAAGGTCCTGAGGCACAGACTTGACGAACACGGCTGTCTTGTAATCAAGTTTCTGCGCTTCCATCAGATTCGTCAGCGGAGAACTGTTGCTTGAGTCGGACTGGGTCACAAGGAACTTCTCACCCTTGTGCTTGGTTCCGATCTGTTCTATGATGGACTCGGGAGTCCCGTTGCCGAAAAATATCTTGCGCTTGCGGTAAACGATGTGCTTCTGAAGGTACATCGCCACGGCCTCGGTCGTGCAGAAATACTTCATTGTCTCCGGAACCTTGACCCTCAGTTCATCGCAAAGGCCATAGAACGCGTCAATAGTATGGCGGGACGAGAAAATGATTGCGGTGTAATCCAGAATGTTTATCCTCTGCGCCCTGAACTCTCTGGAAGAGAGGGGTTCGATGAGAAAGAACTGCTTGAATGTGATGTCAACGCCGAATTTCTCTTTCAGTGCGACGTAGGGTGCGTCGTTCATCGGAGCGCGCTGTGAGATCAAAATCTTCTTTATTGCCATATTCTTGTTTTCTAGTTCGGCCTCCGGTGACACTATAGCAGCTTGGCTGAAAGCACCAGAACGGTGGTCGGAAGTAATTCAAGGCCGCAAAGATACAAAAATGTTGTGAAAGGATTGCAAGCCGAGGCGAAAATCTGTCCTCGCCTGAAGATGTGGAACAAGTAGGTGACGGCTATTACATGCAGAAGCACCACACGCGTAAGTTCCTTATTACCAACTGAAATATTCAGTATGGCCCCGACAGGGAACACGATCAGGAAAAGAATTATGATGTAGTTGAAAAAGGCATGGTTGGCCGCCGTGAAAGTCTTCGTCCGGTAGGCTCCCATTTCCAACTGCCAGTTCAGGAAAGATCTCAGCACGAGGTATGCCAGCATCGTCCCGCAGGTGGCCGCCAGTCCCAGAGCGGGAGGAAGGGATTCCATGTAGTCCGGTTGATAGAGGCCATGAGAATAGACGACCATGCATAGCGGCACGAACAGGACCATGACCATCCAGTTGCGGCTGCCGCTCAGCTGAAGGCTGTCTTCAAGGTCAAGGTTGCCTTTCCAGCGCATGACGCAGTCTCCCAGCGATGGGATGATCTTGAAGAAACTCCCGACGCTCAGCAGAAAAATGAATGTGAATATGACCGCGAGGCCACAGAAAACCGGATCGTCGATCATGAGTGTCAGTTGCCTCTTTTAGCGTTGTAGCCCATATTCCTGAGAAGCTCCGTGACTTTGTCCCGCAGGTCTCCCTGTATGGTGATCTCCCCGTCCTTGGCCGAGCCTCCGACCCCGCATTTCACTTTCAGGGTCTTTCCAAGAGCCGCCAGATCCTCCTGCGTGCCCACAAATCCGCTCACCAGCGTGACCTGCTTTCCGCCTCTGTTCCTTCTGTCGATGGTGACGGTCAGTCTCTGCCTGGACGGCTCAAGGGTCTCAGCCTCGGCGGTCTCCTCCGTGGCGTAGTTGAAGTTCGGGTCGGTCGAATAGACGACGCCGAGTCGCTGCTTCCAGTCGTTATCGGGTTTCATAATATTCATTGTTATATTTTTGCAAAGATAGCGAATCCTTTTGTATCTTTGTCTGTTTAACGGCTTGATTCGGCCGATTTAGGAACATCGTTAGTTTATGGACATTAAGAAATTCAAACTGTGGAACAAGGTGACGGCGCTGGCTGTTCTGGCCATCTCCGCGTTCACCTATCTCTCCACAATCGAGCCGACAGCCTCTTTCTGGGACTGCGGAGAGTTCATCGCGTCATCGTACAAGCTTGAGGTCGGACACCCGCCGGGAAACCCTGTCTTCCAGCTCATAGCAAGGTTCTTCACCATGTTCACGGGTCCGGACAAGGCCGCTGTGATGGTGAACTCGATGAGCGCGGTCTGCTCGGCTCTCACCATATTCTTCCTCTATCTGACAATCGTTTTCCTCGTCAAGAGAGTGATTGTGCCGAAACGTGACGGCGAGGGCGGAACCGGGGAGTATTCACTTGGCCAGGCCATAGCCATCTACGGCAGCGGAGCCGTCGGCGCTCTGGCTTATTGCTTCTCGGACACGTTCTGGTTCTCGGCCGTCGAGGGCGAGGTCTATGCGATGTCGTCCCTGTTCACGGCGATGGTCGTGTGGGCGATGACAAAGTGGTACGAGGAGACCGACCGCAGGTACGCGAACCGCTGGATCGTGCTGATCTCGTTCCTGATGGGACTCTCCATCGGAGTCCACCTGCTGAACCTGCTGGCGATTCCGATGCTGGTCTATATGTACTACTTCAAGATGAGGGAGGACAAGCCATATTCATTCTGGGAATATGTCAAGATTCTTGCCGTCTCGGTGGTGATCCTGGCGTTCATCCTGTTCTTCATGGTGCCTTACATCCCGAAGATAGCCGCCTATTTTGACCTGTTCTTCGTTAACACTCTCGGGCTTCCGTACAACACTGGAGCGGCCTTCTTCATCGTGGCTCTTCTCACTGCTTGCTTCTGGGGCCTTTTCAAGACCCTCAAGACAGAGAGGGTGTTCTGGAACACGGCTCTGCTGTGCTTCACCACGATCGTGATCGGATTCTCGGTGTTCAGCATCGTGATCATCCGCTCATGCGCCAAGACTCCGACCAACGAGTACCAGCCTGACAACGCGTTCACCCTCGTGCGCTATCTTTCCCGTGAGCAGTACGGCTCGACTCCGTTGCTCTACGGCCAGTACTACGGCGCTCCGTACGAGCTTGAGCAGAAATCCTATTGGGCTCCTCTGGACGGCAAGTACAAGAAGGCCCCGAGCCCTGTGGACGTGAAATATGACCGTGCCGGAAAGATGCTGTTTCCGAGAATGTACAGCAACGATGATAGGCACATAAAGTTCTACGAATCCTACACCAACGGAAAGGGCACGCCGGTGCCGGGCGCTCAGTACAAGAAGCCGACACAGGGTGCGAACCTGTCATATTTCTTTGATTTCCAGCTTGGATGGATGTACTGGAGGTACTTCATGTGGAACTTCGTGGGACGGCAGAACGAGATCCACACGCCTTCCGCCGACCTGTTCACGGGCAACTGGGAGAGCGGAATCCCGTTCATCGACAAGATTCATCTTGGCGACCAGAGCAACGCTCCGCAATGGCTTCAGGACAACCCGGGCAAGAACCACTACTTCTTTCTGCCTCTTCTCCTTGGACTCATCGGTCTGTGCTTCCAGTTCGACAAGGACCGCCGAGGCTGCTGGCTGACATTCCTGCTCTTCTTTATGACAGGAATCGCCATCGTGCTCTATCTGAACCAGGTTCCGTACCAGGTGCGCGAGAGGGACTATGCCTACGCTGGCTCGTTCTACGCCTTTGCCATCTGGATCGGATTCTCCGTCGCTGCCTTATATTCATGGATCACTTCCGCGTTGAAGGAAAAGCATACTGTCGCTGTGGCGGCCGTGGCTTCCGTGGCTTGCCTTTTCGTGCCGGCGCTTATGGCGGAGGAGAACTGGGACGACCACGACAGAAGCAACCGCTACATCGCCGTCGAGGTCGCCAAGAATTATCTTAATTCAGTGGAAAAGAACGGTTTACTGATAACCCACGGTGACAACGACACCTTCCCTCTGTGGTACGCCCAGGAGGTCGAGGGCTTCAGGAATGACGTGAGAATATGCAATACATCCCTCCTTGGAACCGACTGGTACATCGACCAGATGAGGTACGCGATCAACAACTCCGCTCCTCTGAACCTCTCGATCGGACAGGAGCAGTACCTCTACGGAACCAATGAATGGATTCCTATCGAGGACAAGCGTGGCCAGGCTTTGCTGCTTTCGGACTGCGTCACAGTGTTCAAGCATCCTGACGCCAAACTGGTCTATCAGGACGGGCGCAAGACGGATTACTGGATTTCCCGCAAGATGATAATTCCGGTCAACAAGGAGAACTGCCTCAAGAGCGGAATCGTGAGCGAGAAGTTCGCCGAGCAGATTCCGGACTCTATCGTGATTGAGATCCCTAAGAGCAAGAATTTCCTCAGCAAGCCTGAGCTCTTCCTGCTTGACTTCCTCTCCACCTACCAGTGGGACAGGCCTTTGAATATGCTCAATCAGGGCGGAGACCTGAACATCGGTCTGCGCGACTACCTGATGTACGAGGGCTTCTCCTACAAGTTCATTCCGATCAAGAACAAGCCTCAATCCCTTGAGGTCGGCCTTGTGGACACCGATGACCTGTACGACAAGATCACGGACAAGTTCTGCTTCGACGCCGTTTCCCGTGAGGACTATTGTGTTGATTACCAGAACACCTACACCTTCCTTGGCGTCATGTCTTTGAGGAATATGTTCGTGTCAGCCGCCAACGCCTTCATCGCCGCCGGGGAGAACGACCGCGCCGAGCAGATGCTTGACAAGTGCCAGCAGGTTCTCAAGCCGAAGGAATATCCTTATGACAACTCTATCCTCGGCTGGGGTTCCAACGCCCTCTTCCCGATCGAGATGGTCAAGGACTACTACGCTCTTGGCAAGCCTGAGAAAGCCAAGGCTCTCGCCACGGAACTGACCAATGAGCTCACCGAGTCCATCAGGTTCTATCTCGACTTCTACCCGATGTGCAAGAGTGACTTTGAATATAACTGCAACCTTATCTACTACATGACAAACGATGTCATCCGCAAGGCCGGCGACAAGGACTTCGCCGACGAGATCGAAAAGACCCTCGCCGCCTTCCTTTCCGCCCAGTCATAAGATGTTTCGGGAATCCCGATAGCAGTTATCGAAACAAAGGGATGATAATCCATCCCAATCCGCAAGTGGTGTTATAATTTTGCGCCGTCAAAAAAAAAGAGCGTAAGATTATGACACCACTTGAAATTTCCACGGCTGCTATGAGCGCCAATTCCGGATCACTGATCATCGTTTGCGCGGTCGCAAGCGCGGTTATCCTGATCGTTTCCTTCCTGCACGAAAGGCTTAAGGCCTTCAATGCGAAGCACAGCATCATTACCTATTCCGACACCCTTGTAAGGCCTGTGTCCTGGAACGGAGGCAGGGATGGTGTGGATGCTGACGGAGTCCCTTTCTACGGATCCTTTGAAGAAGAGGATTCAGACGCGAAGGCTGATAACGTTGTGTCCATCCACGATGTTGTAAAGAAGGAGAATGAATATGGAAACTCAGGAACTCACGCTGCATAACGAACTGAAGCGCAAGAGCATATTCCTGAGAGACTACACCACAGAACTTTACGCCAGCGGGGCGACGACAATCCGCATCGAGAAGAACCTTGGCAGAATCGCCGAGAAGTGGCATACGAAGGCCGACTTCTCTGTTCTTCCGACCTGCATTGTCCTGAACCTTTGGGACGAGAACGAGGAGAAATCCTACACCGTGACCGGAAAGATTCCGGCCGACAGGATCAATTTCAACACTGTCTCGGACCTCAGCAGCCTCAGCTGGAAGGTGGTCGAAGAGGATTTGGATGCCTGTCAGGCAACGACCAAATTCAGGGATATTCTTGAAAAGAAACGCCTGAATCCTTGGCTTGTGCTTGTGCTCGTGGGACTTGCCAACGCATCATTCTGCGAGTTGTTCGGAGGGGACTTGATCTCTATGCTGATTGTGTTCATCGCCACTATCGACGGATTCTTCCTCAAACAGAAACTTCCTGCCAAAGGCGTTGATTTCAGGATAGTCATCGTCCTCGCCGCCTGCCTCTCGGCTGTGATAGCCTGTTCGGGTTTTGTCTTCGGCTGGGGAAAGACCCCGGAGATAGCCCTTGCCACAAGTGTCCTTTATTTTGTCCCGGGAATCCCGTTCTGCAACGCCGTATGTGACCTTATCTATGGCCATTACATCTGTAGCATCAGCCGATTCCTGCACGCCGTGATCATCACGGTCTGCCTGTCCCTGGGACTCTGCATCGCTTTCGGGCTTTTGAATATTCAATTTCTGTAATGGAACTTTTTTTTCTTATCATAAAAGACGGTATCTTTGCCGCGATAGCGGCGATAGGGTTCTCAAGCATCAGCAATCCGTCACCGAGGGTATTCCCTTTGTGTGCCTCGATCGCCGCGGCAGGACATATGACCAGATATGTGTTGATGAATATATGCGGTTTCCAGTTGGCTTCAGGCAGTATGCTTGGCGCCCTTGTCATCGGCTTCCTGGCTTTGCCGGCGGCCAAGATGATAAAGACTCCGGCCGAATGCATATCGTTTCCGGCTCTGCTGCCGATGGTTCCGGGAATGTACGCCTACCGGACGATCCAGTCTTTGATGCATTGTCTGGGATCATATTCAGAACCTACGTTTATGCACTACTTGTACCTGTTGAGGTTCAACTGGATGACTTGTATGGTGACCATCATCGCGATGGTGGTCGGAGCCTTGCTCCCGATCCTGCTTTTTCAAAATTTTTCGTTTAAGGTCACAAAGTAATGGAATTCAGACAACTACGTTATTTCGTCAAAGTCGCGCAATTGTGCAGCTTCTCCGAGGCCTCAAAGGCTTTGTTCATCTCCCAAAGCACTTTGTCCCAGCAGATAAAGCAGCTTGAGGATGAGCTTGGGGTGGAACTTCTTGTCCGGGACTCAAGGCACGTCGCCTTGAGTGACTACGGGGAGCAATACCTTCCGTACGCCAAGCAGGTTCTCAAAGATGTGGACGCAAGCGCCGAGAGGATGAAAGACGTGAGGGAGCTGAATATCGGCACGTTGAATGTGGGAGCGACCTACACGTTCTGCCCGCTGCTGGCGGACACGGTCCGGGACTTTATGAAGAAGTACCCGGGGATCAAGCTGAAGGTTTACTGCCGTTCGATGGAGAACCTTATGGAGATGCTTGAACACGGCCAGCTTGATGTGGCTCTGTCCTACAAGCCGTTGGAAAGCTACGAGGACATCGACTCGCACATCCTGTTCAACAGCAAGCTTTGCGTCATCGCCGGCAAGGACAACCCTGTGGCAAAGATGGAGAGCATCCGTCTGACGGAATTGGAAAAGCTTCCGCTAGCGCTGCCGGCCAGAGGATTGCAGGCAAGGAACGCTTTTGACAGTCTGCTCTACGGCCAGAACTTCAAGTTTGATGTCCGTCTGGAAATCAACGATCTCAGCATGCTTCTGGAAATGGTCTCCAGCACCGGCCTCGTGACGCTCCTTTCCGAGGCCACTGTCCGCGGCAACAAGGATTTCGTCGCCCTGAGTCTTGATCACCCGCACTCTGAAATGCAGGGATCATTCCATCTTCTCAAAGGCACCTATTGCAAAAACGTCACGAAGGAGTTCCTCAAGATGCTGGTAGAGAACAATTCCTTCACTATGGCGATGAAAGCCATAGAAGACAGGTAACTATAATATTCAGTTTTAAAGCCCCGGCTTCGGAATCTTATGCTCTTATCGCTGGCTGTGTTTTTGTCGAACATATCTCCCGGCTGTCCCGAAACCGGAGTTTTTTTTGATTATTCTATTGACAGACAGATTCGTTTCTAAAACCAGATTCCGACTCCTGCAGAAAATGTGTTTTTCTGAGGAGATTCTTTTTCCGGAAGGATGTAGGATGCGTCGATCCTGACGGAACGGATGCGGAACCCGATGCCGACGGATGCGAATGAGGGCACTGGAGCCTTGTCTGAAGCGTAATTGTAGCCCAGTCTGGCGAACGCGGCATTTCTATAGGAATATTCCACACCAACCGATGCGGACGCGCCTCCGTCAATGAATATGTCAGCGTCAGCTCCAGCCTCGATATGATGCTGTTCTGTGTTCACGAACCTGTACGCCACGCCGGCTGAGACCGATGCCGGCAGACTGAACGAGGAACCTTCAGATGACTTGATCTTGCCACCGATGTTTCTTACGCCTGCCGCTATGCGGATTCCGGACACATCAGCAAGGGCGAAAGCGTCGGCTGCGAATGCCTTGTGGGAGTCCTTCTGGGTAAGCGCGGTGGAAGCGTATTTCATGTTCACACCGAATGATATGTAACTCAACGGCTTGTAAGACAATGAGAACCCGGCGACAATCTCTTTCGGGGTGAAAGTGCCGTCCGGAACTCCGGTTGAGGTGTACTTGTCGTAGCTTTCTCCGATGCCGTAAGACACGGCTGCCGCCACACCCAACTTATCATACGGACGAAAGGTCAGCCCTGCGTCATAGACATTGGTCTTGAGCCTGTCTGGCTGCCATAGTGAATATGCCACAGCGGCATCGAGTTCTTTCTCCGAGAAGGCGAGCGACGCCGGATTCGAGAAGATTGTGAGCGAGCTCGGATCGGAGAAGGCTAGATCGGTGCCGGCTCTGCCTGACGAGGCCGGACAGATATTCCTGTTCAGGAAATCAAAAGCGGTGGCATTGACGGCAGAGGTGTTCTGGGCGGAAACCGCATGTGACATCGCAACAAGGGCGACACATGTCAATGAGATCAATTTACGGGGAAGTAAACTTTCCATTTTCATTTTGTTTTTTGTCAAGTTCAATCGCCAGTGCGGTGGGATTCCGCGGTAGGTTTTGCAATTATAGAAAAATATTCCGGAATATTCCTAAAATGTCGTGCCTTTTCTGATCTTATCATCCATAAAAACGTTATTATTGAAATATTCCTTTGATTAAATAAGTTAATTTACTAACTTCACACCAACATGAGTAAAAATGCCGCGTCGGAAGCAGTGGAAGACATTTTCCCCAACATTGATGTCTTTGACTGTATAGGTGCGGTAAATGAACATTAACAAAAGAATGCGCTGTCTTGCGACAAGAAAAGCGGCATCGATTAATTAACTTATTTAATACATGAAGCACTTCTTATGCTTGATGATCGCCTGCATCTTGGCAGGCTTTGGGTGTTTGTTTGGACAGGACTCCCGGATTGTCAGCGGCGTGGTCATCTCTTCAGATGATGGTCTGGCTGTCATCGGTGCGGCGATTCTTGAGAAAGGGACGAAGAATGCGACTATCACGGATGTCGATGGAAAGTTCACCCTCAAGGTCAACCAATCTGCGAAAACTTTGGAAATCAGCTGGCTGGGTATGAAACCCAAGGAGGTTGCCATCACGTCCGGCGAGATGAGAATCACCTTGGGATCCGACACCGAAGTACTCGAGGGAGTTGTCGTGACTGGAATGCAGAAAGTGGACAAGCGTCTGTTCACAGGTTCGGCGACGAAAATCGAGGCTTCTGACGCCAAATTGGATGGAATCGCTGATGTCAGCCGTTCCCTTGAGGGAAAGGTTGCCGGTGTCTCTGTTCAGAATGTGTCAGGAACGTTCGGAACAGCTCCTAAGATCAGGGTTCGTGGCGCGACATCAATCTATGGGTCGTCGAAGCCGCTGTGGGTTGTGGACGGAGTCATCATGGAAGACATCGTGGATGTCAACGCTGATGACTTGTCATCAGGTGACGCCAACACTTTGATCAGTTCCGCAATCGCTGGACTTAACTCGGATGACATCGAATCTTTTGACATTCTGAAGGATGGTTCCGCCACCTCAATCTACGGAGCGAGGGCGATGGCCGGTGTGATTGTCGTGACGACAAAGAAAGGAAAGGCGGGCAGAGCCACATCGGCTACACAGGAGAGTACACGATGAGACTCACGCCGAGCTACAGGACATTCAACATCATGAACTCTCAGGATCAGATGTCGATCTATCAGGAACTTGAGCGGAAGGGGTATCTTAATTATGCGGAGACCGCCAACAGTTCCGACAGCGGAGTCTATGGCAAGATGTATGAGCTCATCAGCCAGTACAACGAGACCTCCGGACAATTCGGTCTGCCAAACACGGTTGAGGCAAAGGCTGAGTACCTCAGGAGAGCCGAGTACCGCAACACGGACTGGTTCAAGGAGCTTTTCCGCTATTCAGTCCAGCATAACCATTCTGTGAGCATGTCAGGTGGGACCGACAAAGGTACCTACTACGCTTCATTGAGTGTCATGGATGATCCCGGTTGGACGGACCAGAGCGCCGTCCAGCGCTATACTGCCAACATCAATGTCTCCCATAAGATCTTCGACAAGCTTTCGGCCAGCATGCGGAGCAATGTGTCTTACAGAAAACAGAATGCTCCTGGAACCTTGAGCAGCAATGTGGATGCTGTGAACGGAGAAGTTGTGAGGGATTTCGACAAGTGGCTTGACGAGAACTATGTCGGCCCGTACAACATCGAGTTCAAGTACCGGTACAACATCAATGAGTCCGACCTGAACTACTACACCGTCCCTGCGGACTATGACTGCGCCGTCATCATGGCCCATCTTGTCAAGTACATCTGCATAGACAGCTATGACGAGGTCGCCGGCCCTGTCTTCACCAGGAAATATTTCCCGAAGATGTTCTTCCTTATCGGAGAGTGGGAGTACCTCAACAACGGCACCTTCATCCTTGGCACCGCCGAGGGAGGAAAGAAAATCATGCTCTCAGGTGTGAATTACCTGCCGGATCATCTGGGCAGCTCCGAGGAGCTGAACCATTATTACCTAAAGACCATCCATCATGAGTTCACCCACATTCTGAACCAGACGGTGAATTATCCGAAAGATTTCGCTGCGGTCACCGCGGACAAGTATCTTGCGGACAGTTGGAGCAGTGAGCCTTACAATTCGGAATATCTTGGCCGTGGCTTCATCAGTGCTTATGCCCAGCAATCCGACACGGAGGATTTCGCCGAGATGCTGTCGCTGTACGTCACCAATGACGAGACATGGTGGAACTCTCAGCTTGCCTCCGCCGGCGACGCCGCTGAGAGCATCGTGGCGAAGATGGACATCGTGAGGAACTATATGCAGGAATCCTTCGGAATCGGTCCGGACAAGTTGAGGTCCTCCACCATACTCAGAAGGGAGAAAGATGTCACGATGGGACGTGTCAACCTTAAGGATTTGTCATTGAAGTAACAACGTAGGGAAAATGAAAAACACAAACATGATAAGGTTGATGTCAGCCGCGTTGACATTTCTTGTGGCCTTGACGTCGCAGTCATGCCTCAAGGATCAGGAAGATGTGTTCGAGGATTCGGCTTCGGCACGCATGCAGAAATACCTTGAGACCGTCAGGGCTACACTCGTCCAGCCTGAACACGGATGGAGGATGGAATATTATGCCGGAAACAGCAAACAGGACTACGGTGGGTACAATTTCGCCAATAAGTCATACGGAGTGAGCGGTTGGGGTGGCGATTATTTCGTTGATTTTGGCAACGTCATCGCTCAGTACGACGAGGAGACCGGCAATCTGGTGTTCCGCACCTACAATGTGGGTGAGAATCTCGACTTGTACAAGGATGGACGTTCCTGGGTTGTGGGACTGTATGGCGACATCGACATTGACGGCGCGAATTCTCCTGTCAACGGCAACAACCTTAAGCTTGCCACCGGGACATTGTCCGCTGACGGCTCTAAGGCCACCATCGAGGCCAATGAGGTACAGCTCACGACCGGAGAACGCTACAAGTACGTCCACATGTGGTGGTACGGCTTCTCAAATGACGGCCACTATGTGATTTATAACGGCAAGCGTCCGCCTTTCCCTTGCTCCCTGTCAAAGATCAGGAGTCTCGGCGCTTCGTCTTTAATCAAAGTAGAATCTAATGTAATCTCAAATAATTATGAAAAGGCATCTGTTGATTTTAGGAATGGCGTTGCTTTCGTGCATAGCCTGTAACAAAGAGTATGTCTCAGAGACACCTCTTTCTCCGATCTTTTCATCAGCCACGGCCGAGGTGTCGGCGGCTGAAGGAAGCTACACTTTTGAATCGGCCTCATCTCTTGAGGGAATGTCGGCTGTCTCTGACCAAAGCTGGTGCGTGCCGTCAGTGACTGATAAGGGGATCACTGTCACTTACACTCAGAATGGTGACAACGGAAGCCGCAAGGCAGTGATCTCCGTAAAGGACGACAATGATAGTCCTGCGGTCGCCACCCTTGCGCTTATCCAGAACAGGGCGGCTATTTCACTTGAGGATACGGACGGTGATGTCGTGACGCTTGGAGCTTCAGCGACTCCAGTGAACGTTCCTGTTGAATGTGCGGTCAAATGGACTGCCACGTCATCAGCGGATTGGCTTTCTTTCTCGCAAGAGGATAATATTCTGGTGATCACCCCGACGCAAAATCCTTCCGGAAGTGTCAGGAAAGCCAAGGTTTCCCTTTCCGTCGGCTCTTTGTCCAAGACATTCAGTGTCGAACAGGAAGGTGCCGTGCTCACATATTCGGAGACATCTGTCGCTCTCACGGCTGTGGCCGGCACTTATGAATATTCCATCACATCCAATGTGGAGTGGGTTGTGGACGACACTCATGAGGAGTGGATCAAGGCGACAAACGAGAACGGTGTCCTTAAGGTTGTGACCACCGTCAATGATGGCAATTCACGTTCCTGTGAGATCAGGATGACGGCCGGGAACATCTCCAGAAGGATAAGGTTCACCCAGCACAACCTGTACAACAGTCTGATCGGCAGCTGGACCTTGTCCGGTCAGGCTCCAGACAAGGAAGGTGTCATCGCATTGCGGTCCATCACGGTCACCATCAGCAAAGATGACGAGGATTATGGTCTGCTGACCATGAGAGGCCTTGGCTCAGACTTCCTTGGAACTTCCGCTGAGGATCCTGTAAGTCTGGAACTGGATGAAGAGAAACATGCTGTGATCCTCACGACCGGAGAAGAAGTTGGGGTCATGGAGTTCTTGGGCTTCAAGAACGACCCGGAGGGCAAGGCTCGTGTCAGGACTGTCTATGTCAGCTGTGAGGACGGAAAGATAGTGACTCCGGACATCACTTCGGGGAAGGAAGTGACCGGAACGATTTCGGAAGACCTGAACTCGATTTCTTTCGGCGCAACCGAAGGCTTCGGTCTGGGAATGTGGACCGCTTCCACCGATGAATGGGTGAACGCGTTCTGCTCGTACAGATTCTTCAACATTACAATGACAAGACTTTAACATAAATAGACTCTGATATGAAAATGAGAAACAGTTTATTGTGCGCGCTTGTTCCCGCCATGTTGCTTGCGGGTGCCTGCACAGACGAAATACTTGAGGATATTGAGGTCGTCCCGGAATCATCCAGCTACACGGTTCTTCCGCTCGGGCATCTTGAGGTTCCTTTCAAGGTTGTCAACGCCGGAGGTCCGGTTGATGCCAAGGCTGTGTGCCAGGATGCTGACTTTGAGTTCACGGCTCTGATGAAGGGACAGAACAATGGTGTCGTCCTGTTCATCGCACCTGATGTCATCACCGAGGGGAAGAACCTGACGGTTTCCCTTACTGTGACCGGAAAGGACAGCAAGAGAACTGCCACCACATCATTTGATGTCGCTCTGGTGGCTTCTGATGGAATTTCCGTGGCGTTCGACGAACCGTCATACAGTTTTGTCGCCGATCCTGGAGAAAATGTCAAGGTGACTTACGAGGTGTCCGGTCTCGGTTACGCCACCGTCTCCGATGTCAAAGTGAGCGCCACCGAAGGATGGACCGCAAATGTCGGCAATGATGACGAGATCACACTGACCGTCCCTGAGAATGCAAAGCCTTCGGAGATTACCTTGACTGTAACAGACAGCTACGGCAGGACAGCTGAGTCAAAGGCCACCGTGTCAATCAAGGATTTGACAGAGTATAAGGAGAGGGCCAATTGCTTCCTTGTCAAGCCGGGGTCTTTGATCTGGTTCGATGCCTCCCACAAGGGCAATTCTGACAAGGATGAGGATATTTTGGAGAATGTTTCCGCCGAACTTCTATGGCAGGATGTGAAAGGCCTTGTGGAGAATGTCTCTTTCGATGCCTCCAGAAACGCGATTCTCGTCCAGACCAAGGATGGTCTGTCCGGAAATGCGGTTGTCGCCGCCAGGCGCGCTGATGGCCAGATCAGCTGGAGCTGGCATCTTTGGATCACGGATTACACCCCTAACACCAACATGCTGCGTACGGCCAACAAGGAAGGCGCGTTGATGCACTGGACCTTCATGGACAGGGATCTGGGTGCCACAACGGATGATTGGAAATCAATCAACTTCGTCGGACTCTATTACCAATGGGGACGCAAGGATCCATTCCCTGCATTGTCAGAGCACAACTATGAGACAATGACGAACAGAACCGTCTATGACATTGACAACAATGTGGCTGAATTAACCTTCGCCTACGTTGACAACAGTGACAATCTCCAGAACTCCATAAAGAATCCTACAACGTTCTATTGCAACCAGCGTGATGCCGTGGGAGACTGGTACACGACAAATCTGTCAACCCATAACAACAATCTTTGGGGATGTGACACTCATGAGAAGACGATCTACGACCCATGTCCGGCCGGCTACAAGGTGCCGGAGAACGACTACTTGACTCCAGGACTTTCAGGAGTGTTCGCTTATTGCGGCATGTTTGTCCAGAACAAAGCCAACGTTGACATCTCCAACGAGACTGACTGCGTGGCCACGTTCACGGTGGCGGAGCACACTTGGTACTTCCCGTTCGGAGGAAGGATGTCCAGCAGGGATGGGGAAGTGATGTTCGCAGCGCCGGGTGACATCTCCCTTCTGGCTAACTACTGGACTGCGAATCACCACAAGACCGCCAAACAATATGGTGCTTACTACTTTACATTCAGTACTCTCCTGAATGGTGGAAAATGCAATACCTACGAAAAGAGGGCAAGTGGCCATCAGGTGCGTTGCGTGCTGGATGAAAAATTCAATTAATATGTACAGGGTAGAATCCATAATAGAGGGCGGCCGGAAGACTGCCCTCATTTTGCTTCTCGGTTCTGTCATCAGTTGCTCCGTTGAACTGAATGAAGATGTAGGGAATCAGAAGGCAGAGACTCTTACCGAAAGCGAAAAGGTCACTCTGGCTGTGAAATTTGATTCTGGAGTATCCGAATCCGGAATCCGCGCGAATCTGGAAAAAACAGGAGCGGAAAGCTTTGACAGGATATTTCCGGACACGCCGGGCTACAGGTCCAGTTTCTCCAGAATGGGACTTGACAGGTGGTATCGTGTGGAGTTTTCCAAGGAGGACGTGACGGTGACCAGGGCTCTTGATGTGATGAGCTCAATTCCGGGAGCCTTGATAGTGGAAGAGCCACGTCAGGTGGCCTCCTGTTCGTTCAACGATCCGTTCTTGAACACCCAGTGGGGACTGATCAACAGGTCGAATTCAGGGGTGGACATCAATGTGGAACCTGTCTGGGAAAAATACACGACCGGCAGCAAGGATGTGATCGTCGCAGTCCTCGACGGGGGAGTGGACATCACTCACATTGATCTTGCGGCCAACTGCATCAAGGCTCAGGCTGATGGCGGAAGCTACAATTTCGTGAACAAATCCACCGCCCTGACCTATGACAACCATGGCACTCATGTGGCCGGAGTCATCGCCGCTGTCTCCAATAACGGCAAGGGAATCAGCGGGATTGCCGGAGGAAACGCCGTCACAGGGCAGCCTGGGGTCAGGATTCTCTCATGCCAGATTCTTGGCAGACGATCCGGTGAAGCCAATGCGGATCTTCCATCAATCGCTTCGGCGATGGTCTATGGCGCGACCCATGGGGCTGTGATCAGCCAGAACAGCTGGGGCTACACCTATGATGTGAATGGAGACGGCGAAATCGATGAGAATGAATATCAGAACGCTATGGAGGCCAGAATTGACGGTGTGCTGAAGGATGCCGTGGACTATTTCATCCGATATGCGGGCTGCGATGATAATGGTGACCAGAGGCCTGATTCGCCGATGAAAGGTGGAGTCGTGATCTTCGCCGCCGGGAACGACTCGCTTCCGAACAGCGCCCCGGCCAATTACGCCCCGATCATCGCCGTTGGGTCGATCGCCTCGGATGGTTCGCGGTCAACATTCTCCAATTACGGCGACTGGGTGGACATCTGCGCCCCGGGCACGAACATCTCAAGCACGATTTCGGGAAGTCAGTACGGATCCATGAACGGAACCTCGATGGCCTGTCCTCATGTCTCCGGTGCCGCCGCATTGCTTGTGTCCTATTATGGTGGCCGTGGCTTCACCAATGAGATGCTTGAGGAAAGACTCCTCAAGGGTGCCAACAAGAATATCGTTCCTGAAGGCGCACAGATGGGCCCACTGCTGGATGTCTATGGCGCGTTCCAGTACGCGATGACCGAGTGCAAGCCCCCTGTCATCAGCACTGAATATGCTGGAGACTTCTCTTTCAGGCAAAGTGAGAACGTCTCGATTCCATTCTCGGTGACTGATCCGCAGGGCTTGAGTGTGAATGTCACATTGGAGACAGACGGCCCGGGAACTCTGGCACAGAGTGGCTCCGGCTATGCCTTCAAGTTGTATTGCCCTCTTGCCACACCCGGCACTTACAATGCCAGGATAAAGGCTGAGAACATTAATAAAGTCTCTTCTGTGTACGAGTTCACCTATACCATACGCCAGAATCTCGCTCCGACCGCTGTCAAGCCGATCCAGAATCTGATTGTTGACGAGGGTGGAATCAATAGGTTCAGTCTGGCGGACTATTTCGAGGACGAGGATGGAGACAAGTTAAGTTTCTCCGCCGAATCATCTGACGCCTCGGTGGTCTCTGTGTCTGTCAATGACGGAATCCTCGCTGTGTCAGCCTCTGGGCTGGGCTCGGTAGAGATTTCTGTCACCGCAATGGATGCTGTTGACGCAAAGATTGAAATGCGTTTCAAGGTGATGTCCATAAAAGCGGGGACCGTCGTTGATGTGTATCCAAACCCTGTCAAGGACTATTTGTTTATCAGACCAGCTTGCGATAAGACTGCCGTGGAGGTGACAATCATGTCATCCCATTCCTCGGAAAGATTCAGCCTCACTTGCGGCGCTTTCGAACCCGCCAGTCTGGATCTCAGGAATATCGCTCCTGGACGCTATTCGGTCAAGGTCTTGGTGGACGGCAGGGAAGTCAAAAGAAACATAGTGAAATTGTAGCCTTTCAGGTCGTTTGTCTAATATGAAACGTTGCGGCCGTCGCTCCTGTCAAGAGGAGGGTGGCCGCAACGCGTGAGATTGTTGTCGCTTTATGGCGACGGAGGTAGGTTGGGATCGGATTCTACACCAGAGCCTTCACCTGTCCGGCGTTCAGCGGAAGCATCTCGGTGATCGGCTTGTACTCGTACTGGTCAAAGTCGTTGATCTGGGCGAAGCCGGCGGACTTGTCTCTGCGGTAGTAGATGTACATAAGAAGTCCTCCGGGAGCCTCGGAGACAACCTTGTCAGACTTGCCCTCAAGGAAGGAGACAAGCTCTTCCTTCTTGGTTTTCGGGTAGTTGGCGGTCTTGCGCTTGAACGAACCTTCCTTGCCTTCGATCACGTATGAGGATTTCATGGCGAGGAAGAGGATCACGGCGAACGCTATGAGAGTGCATCCGAGGATGAACATAGAGTCAGAGCAGAAGAGCAGTCCGACTCCTGCGGCAAGGAACAAAAGTGTGATGATGAAGTCCTTTGCGGATCTTGTTTTCTTGATATTTACGGTTTCCATTTGTTTTCAGATTTAGATGCTGTTCCGGAGAGAACACAATACTCCCCGGAAAAAGTTGTCGTGTAAAAAATATGGTTGCATCACCTTGTTATTATGATACATTATTCGCCGTCCATAGAGGGGGCGGCACCCTTGTTTTTTGATTGGTGGGTGAGTCATGTCACCCGGAATGGAAACCGACCGCTAAAGACGCAGCTTCCGCAGTGTCGGCAGGGAATGTCTTTGCACGTTAAGATGACAGAACGCCTTTGATTCAAGAATCCTGAAATCAAGCTCTGTCCTGCGCGCACCCCTGCACGGACTGCCGGAAGCTCCGGTGACTGTGCGGATTACTGTCTGCCCTTCGGCCGTCGGGCTTGTCAGGCAGGCTGTGTTGAACTTTATGAATGAATGTTCAGATTGGGTCGGGTCTGTAAGGCTGTCGGTGGAAGTCAGAACGGCTGTCTCATTGTTGTCCGGTTCCGCAAAGAAATTGTCCTGCAGCCCTTGGCAGAAGAATGCGAGAGCCACAAGGACAACGGAAACCAGGCAGAATCTGACGAATGACTTCATAACCTCTCTACCTCCTGAGTCTTACGAATATACTGAGCGGCAGGTTCTTCCCGAACTTGTCCCTGAGTACAAGCTCTCCGGATTCGAGAGCGGCGTCCGGCGCAAGCCCGAAGGCCTGACGCACGACCGTCTCGCCGAGAATGGCCGAGAATCCGTTCGAGTAAAGGTTCAGAACCAGGAAACTGTTCTGTGGCGCGAGAATCTTTCCGACGGTCTTCATCATATCGAAAAGACATTCGTCCAGTTTCCATTTTTCCCCGTCCGGGCCGTGGCCGTAGGCCGGAGGATCCAGGATGATGCCTTGGTATAGATTGCCGCGTTTGGCCTCACGGTTCGCGAACTTCATCGCGTCCTCGACCACCCAACGGATGCCGTCAAGACCACTGCGGTCCTGGTTGCCGTGAGCCCAGGTGACGACCTGACGCACTGAATCCAGATGAGTGACATCTGCTCCGGCGCACTTGGCAGCCAGCGATGCCGCTCCCGTGTAGGCGAACAGATTCAGAACCTTAGGCTTGGAGCCTGTCTTCGCGGCGATGTCCGAGGTCTGCTTGAATATGTAGTCCCAGTTTGCGGCCTGCTCCGGGAAGACTCCCACGTGCTTGAAGGACGTGAGCCCCAGCCTGAGGCTGAACTTCGGACCGCCGTTGTAGCGGATCCACCACTGGTCGGGCATATTCCTCAATCTTTCCCACGTTCCGCTGTCCTCCTTCCCGGCCTTGCCGAATCCGGCCCCCGGTGTGAAGCGGGTGTGGGCGAGCCTGTTCCACTCCTCGTCGGTCATGCTCTTGTCCCACAAAGCCTTAGGCTCCGGGCGGGCAAGAACATATTCACCGAACCTTTCGAGCTTCGCGCCCCTTCCGGAGTCGAGAAGTTCGTAGTCCTTCCAATTCTGTGGATTAAACTCGATCGTCATAGCGTGCAAAGATAGGAAAAAGAAAGTCTATTTTATCCTTTTGCATCAGGATTTAATCGTTATAGTGCGACGGACTGATGTCCAATCCGCTGAATTTTACTATATTTGCGGTCGGAATAAATCGAAATTATTTTAATATAATAAGGTTATGCAACAGCACATTGACACCTACGACTTCAAAGGTAAGAAGGCAATTGTCAGAGTGGATTTCAACGTTCCGCTCGATGAGAATTTCAACATCACAGACGACACCCGCATCCGCGCGGCTCTCCCTACACTCAAGAAAGTGCTCGCCGAGGGTGGTTCCCTCATTCTTATGTCCCACCTCGGACGTCCTAAGGGAGTTGATCCTAAGTTCTCCCTCAAGCATATTCTCGGTCACGTTTCTGAATGCCTCGGTGTTCCGGTCCAGTTCGCCGACGACTGCCAGAAGGCTGACGAACAGGCCGCCGCGCTCAAGCCAGGTGAGGTTCTGATGCTTGAGAACCTGCGTTTCTACGCTGAGGAGGAAGGCAAGCCGAGAGGACTCGCCGCCGACGCGACAGACGAGGAGAAGGCTGCCGCCAAGAAGGCCGTGAAGGCAAGCCAGAAGGAGTTCGTGAAGAAGCTCGCTTCCTACGCCGACTGCTACATCAACGACGCTTTCGGTACCGCTCACAGGGCACATGCCTCCACAGCGCTCATCGCCGCCTACTTCCCGAACGACAAGATGTTCGGCTACCTGATGGAGAAAGAGGTAAAGGCCATCGAGAACGTTCTCCAGAACGCCCAGCATCCTTTCACCGCCATCATCGGTGGATCAAAGGTTTCCAGCAAGCTCGGTGTCATCAAGAACCTGCTTGACAAGGTTGACAACCTGATCATCGGCGGCGGAATGGGCTACACCTTCATCAAGGCCCAGGGCGGTCACATCGGAAAGTCCCTCCACGAGGACGAGCTTATGCCGGACGCTCTTGAGATTATGAAAGAGGCTAAGGAGAAGGGTGTAAATCTTTCACTTTCAGTCGCTACGGTTTCAGGCCAGGAGTTCAGCAACGACACTCCTCGCAAGACATTCGACATATTCAACATTCCTGATGACTGGGAGGGAATGGACGCTTCAGAGGCTTCCCTTGAGAACTGGAAGAAGATCATCCTTGCTTCCAAGACCATCCTTTGGAACGGTCCTGTCGGAGTGTTTGAGCTTCCTAACTTCGCTCACGGAACCGAGAAGATCGCCGAGTTCGTGGCCGAGGCCACCCAGAACGGAGCCTACTCTCTTGTCGGTGGCGGCGACTCAGTGGCAGCCGTGACAAAGCTCGGTTTCGCCGACAAGGTAAGCTATGTCTCCACGGGTGGCGGCGCAATGCTTGAGGCCATCGAGGGCAAGGATCTTCCTGGCATCGCGGCTATCCGCGAGTAGCCGGCGGCGCGACCGTCACGCCCCTTCCTCTAAATTTCTCGGGCGAAGGGGCGTAAGAATCGCAGATTTTATGTAAGTTTGTACGAAAAGTGATTTTTATGTTATGGATCTTCTGTTCGTACATTGGAATATGAATCCGGAGATATTCAGGATTGGATCGTTCGCCGTAAGGTGGTATGGTCTCCTGTTTGTCTCCGGTTTCATTCTTGGTTACTGGATATTCGCAAGGTTCTTCAAGAGGGAAAAGGTCAACGAGGCCCTTCTTGATCCGCTTCTCTACACCTTGCTGATAGGCACTCTTGTCGGGGCGCGTCTCGGGCACTGCATATTCTATCAGCCGGACTATTATTTCGGCTCCTGGAAAGGTTTCCTTGAGATCTTCGCCGTCTGGCACGGAGGACTCGCCAGCCACGGGGGGGCGCTGATGCTGCTCCTGTGCATGTGGTGGTTCGCGGGCAGGTACGGGAAGAAGAACCACATCGATTTTCTGTGGATTCTGGATCATCTGGCCATAGCCGTGGCGTTCGCCGCGACATTCATCAGGCTCGGAAACCTTTGCAACTCCGAGATTTACGGCGATGTTACGAACCTTCCGTGGGGATTCATCTTCGAGCGCAGGGGGGAGACCGAGCCGAAGCATCCGACCCAGATCTACGAGGCGCTGAGCTATCTGGTCCTCGGTGTCGGGCTGTTGTGGCTCTATGTCAAGAGGCTCGACAAGATGTACAGAGGCTCGTTCATCGGTATATTCTTCATAGTCTGCTTCGGGATGCGTTTCCTCATCGAGTTCATCAAGGAGCCGCAGGTGGATTTCGAGAACACCATGGCGCTTGACATGGGCCAGCTGTTGAGCATTCCGTTTGTGCTTCTCGGCATAGGACTCCTTATATATTCTTATAAGAAGAAGATTCCGGCCGCGGCGGTCATTCCCGACACCAAGCCCAAAAAGTCCGAGCCCACCCACTACGCCAAGAGTCTTAACGGATAGACACTCGGAGCGAAGCGACGCAAGGGGTCTGGGGAATCCGGTCCCCAGTGCCCCCACCGGGGGCTGTCACGCAGTGACTGGGGGGTGAAAAGATAATGCGCACGCAGTGCGAAGCGACGCAAGGGGTCTGGGGAATCCGGTCCCCAGTGCCCCCACCGGGGGCTGTCACGCAGTGACTGGGGGGTGGATGGTATGGTTAGTTTTGTATGGTTGAATAATGAGATGGCATTATTTTGATGCAATAGGATGATAAAAGCGATATTTTTCGACATTGACGGCACCCTCGTGAGTTTCAAGACTCACCGGATGTCCGAGAATCTTAAGGAGAGACTTCATGAGCTTCAGGCCAAGGGCGTGAAGCTTTTCATTTCAAGTGGACGGGCAAGGCTGGTGATGAACAATCTGGACGGCTTTCCGTTCGACGGCTATGTGGCGATGAACGGGGCGGAGACGACTCTTGGCAGTGAAGTGATTGACAGTCACCCGCTTCCTGAGGCGACTTCCCTTCAGGTGGCCGAAATCGCTGAGCGGGAGAAGGTGTCCTGCTGGGTGTTCGCCGACAACGTGGCGGGGATCAACCATGCAAGCCCGCAGGCGATGGAGATCGCAGAGATGATCAACCTGCGCCCGCCTTGCTTCCTTGACCTCCGGCAGGTCGCGGAGAATCACACGGTCTATGAATATACCATATTCTTTGATGACGAACAGGCGCGAAGGCTGCTTTATCCGGTGCTGAAGAATGTCTCCTACACCCGCTGGCACCCTTATTTTCTGGACATTGTGCCGGAAGGCCTGTCAAAATCCTACGGCGCGGCGCGCATCCTTGAGCGCATCGGCGTGACACGCGAGGAGTGCATGGCGTTCGGCGACGGCGGCAACGACATCCCGATCATTGAATATGCCGGGATCGGTGTCGCGATGGGCAATGCCACCGACGATGTGAAGGCCGCCGCGGACTATGTCACTGACACTGTCGATGAGGACGGAGTCGTCACTGCGCTTCAGCGTTTTGGCGTACTCTAGGAAACTTGGAAATTTTTTTAAGTTTTTTGGTGCATCGTTTTATTTTATTGAAAATAAATCACTTGATTAATCCGCTGCTTTTTGGGTGGCGGATTTTTTTTATTATATTGCTTGAAAAATGACGGTTTTTGCATAGCATTTGCAGAATGGCTTGACGCAATTATAGAGATTATGGCTGAATTGACAAAAGAAACGATAATGATGACGGCGAACGGACTCTTCTCAAAGGATGGAGTCCGCGAGGTGTCCATCGATGACATCTGCCGCAAGCTCTGCATCTCCAAGAAGACATTCTACCAGTACTACGCCCAGAAGGAGGATCTTGTCGCCGACGTGGTGGCCTACAATGTCGAGAGGAAGAAGGATGAGTTCGAGAGGATGGTCGAAGGCAAGAACGCCGTTCAGGTGCTTAAGGCCATGTTCGCCCTCGTAGGCAGGAAAAAGACCATGGACAAGGACAAGAGGATGGTCAAGGACATCATGAAATACTATCCTGAGACCTTCATCAAGCGCGCCGAGGATCGCTCCAAGGCACTTCACAACTTCTTTGTGGATTGTTTCGACACCGGAAGGAAGGAGGGACTCATCCGTTCCGACATGGACGTTGAGGGGGTGCAGCTGCTGATCTACATCATGCACGAGGGCATGGCCGAGTACCTTGACGGCGGCCACCGCATCGAGGGAAAGAAGGTCTCGTTCAAGTCGCTCTCCGCGGCCTTCGAGGACATCGTGACAAGGGTGCTGCTCACGCCGAAGGGTTTTGAGGAATATTCATCAACGGATAATTGTAAAAATAGTTAGTATAGTATGAAAAACAGATTGAAGTATCTAGTTCTGACCGCCGCGGCCCTGCCGCTTGCTCTGGCAGCGCAGGCCCAGTACCGGAATGACACCATCCCGAAGGAGTCGCCCAAGGACACCTCGCTGGTGACCCTGACCTTGAACGACGCCCTTCAGATCGCCTTGAGCGAGAATGTCGCCGTGAAGGTTGCAGACAAGGAGATCCAGCGTACGGAATATGCCAAGAAAGGCACCTACGCCTCCCTGTTCCCGCAGATCAACGCTTCGGGAGCCTATCAGAGGACTATCAAGAAACAGGTTATGTATATGGACTCGGACAGCGGTTCGGACGAGGAGGGCGGAGGCGGAATGGGCTTCCTGAGCTCTCTGGGTCCATACTTCATGCGCATCAATGAGCTTTCCGCCAAGGCCGGGATGGATCCGGTGAAGATTGAGCAGACGGAAGGCGGTTCCGGCAGCGGCGGATTCGCCGTAGGCCGCTGGAACACCTACAACTACGGTGTGTCGGCCTCGATGCCGATCGTCAACGCCCAGCTTTGGGAGAGCCTGAAGATCTCCGGCCAGAGCGTGGACCTCGCCGTGGAGAAGGCCCGTTCCTCAAGGCTGGACATGGTTACCCAGGTGAAGCAGGCCTACTACTCCGTCCTGCTCGCCAAGGAGGCGTTCAATGTCTACAAGGATGTCTACGAGAACGCGGTTGACAACTTTGCCCAGACCGAGAGGCGCTACAATGCGCAGAAAGCCTCCGAGCTTGAATATACAAGGGCAAAATCAACGGTGGCCGCCGCCATCCCTGACGTCTACAATGCCGAAAGTTCGGTGATTCTCGCCCTCTGGCAGCTCAAGGCCGTGATGGGAGTGGATCTTGACAGGAACATCGACGTGTCCGGCTCTCTGGAGGACTTCTCCAAGGAGATGTTCAGGGACATCAACGAGAACAGCGACCCGTCTCTGGAGTACAACACCACCCTTCGCCAGCTTGAGATCCAGGCCGAGCAGCTTGCCTCGACAGTCCGCATGCAGAAGGCCGCCTATCTTCCGAGCATAGCCGCGAACTTCTCGTACAGCATGATCGCGATGACCAACGACTTCAAGTTCAGCGAGTACCAGTGGTCTCCTTACTCCTATGTGGGAGTCAGCATCTCCATCCCGATCTTCTCCGGCGGAAAGCGCCACAATGACGTGCGCCAGACCAAGGTGCAGGCCGCCCAGCTTGACCTCCAGAGGATCGAGACCGAGCGCCAGCTCAAGATCGCCATCCGCCAGTACCTCAACACGATGGAAACGAACATGAAGAGCTTCAACTCCGCCAACGAGGCCGTGGCCCTCGCCCGGAAGGCCTACGACATCGCCGCCAAGTCCTACAAGGTCGGCAAGAGCACTATCACGGAACTAAATGACGCTCAGCTGACCTTGACGCAGGCCAGTCTGGCCCAGTCGCAGGCTGTCTATAATTTCGTGGTGGCGAAGTCCAACCTCGAGAAGACCCTCGGCTACGATTTCATCGACGAGAAGGGAGACATCGACCTTGAGAATATGTAAAAAATAAAAACATCAAGAATATGAACAAGACAATCAGGACTATGATTTTCGCCTCGGCCACCGTTCTTATGGCCGCTTGCGGAAACGGCAGGAAGGCAGACAACGCCGGGGCTTCCGCCCAGGTTGAGGAAAGGACTACCTTGATTTCGACGACGGTCGCCACAAGGCAGGAAGTGCCTCAGACAGAAATATATTCATCATCCGTACAGGCTTTCGCCGTGAACAACATCGCCCCGCAGACCGGTGGCAGGATCAAGACCATCAAGGTTGATGTCGGCAGTTTCGTGAACAAGAACGAGCTGCTGGCCGAGATGGACGCCGCGCAGCTTGATCAGGCAAGACTCAAGCTTGTCAACGATTCCACCGAGCTCAGCCGCCTGAGAAGCCTTTACGAGGAAGGCGGCGTGTCAAAGTCTGATTTCGATGCTGCCGAGATGGCTTGGAAGGTCAGCCGCAGATCCTACAACAACCTGCTTGAGAACACCTGGCTCCGTTCTCCTATCAGCGGAGTCATCACCGCGAGGAACTACGATCAGGGCGACCTTTATTCCGGCCAGCCGATCTTCGTTGTGCAGCAGATCACTCCGGTGAAGCTCCTCGTTGGCATCTCCGAGTCAGATTACACCAAGGTCAAGAAAGGCGATCAGGTCGAGATCACCGCTGACGCCATTCCGGGAAGGACATTCACAGGCAAGGTCAACAAGGTCTATCCTACAATCGATCCTACGAGCCACACATTCACTACGGAAGTGCTTGTCGGCAACACTGACAGGACTCTGCGTCCGGGAATGTTCGCGAGGGTGAAGGTCGAGTTCGGCGTGAACAACAGCATCGTTGTTCCTGACGAGGCCGTCGTCAAGATGCAGGGATCGGGCCAGAGAAGTGTCTATGTAGTTGGTTCCGACAACACTGTGAACAGCGCGATCGTCAAGGTCGGCCGTCATTTCGACAGGTATTACGAGATTCTCGAAGGCCTTAATGAAGGCGATGTGGTAGCCACCAAGGGTAGCTCCAGCCTCAAGGACGGGGCCAAGGTCGAGATTTCCAAGAACAACTAAAGAGTTTAAACTATGAGTATATACAGATCCGCGGTGAGGAAGCCCGTGACGACAGCGTTGATATTCGTAGCATTCGCTGTCTTCGGAATCTTCTCACTGATGAACACCTCCCTGGCGAACTTCCCGGACTTCGACGCCAACGTCGTTCTGGTGATGTCGTCCTACCCGGGAGCGAGCGCTTCCGACATCGAGAACAACCTCACCAAGGTGCTTGAGAACACCTTGAACGGTGTGGAAGACCTTAAGGACATCACTTCCAGATCGAAGGAGAATGTCTCCATCGTTGTCCTGGAGTTTGAATATGGTACCGACATCGACGAGGCCTGCAACAACATCAGGGACAAGCTGGATCTTGTCAACTCGTCGCTTCCTGACGGAGCTTCCGTACCGGTGCTTTTCAAGTTCGGTATGGACGACATGCCTGTGCTGATTCTTTCGGCGAAGGCGGACAAGAGCCTTATGGGCCTTGACAAGATCCTCGACGACAAGCTTGTCACTCCGCTTGGACGTGTGAAAGGCGTTGGTACCGTCAGCGTTTCCGGCGCCCCTGAAAGGGAAATCCATGTCTATTGCGACCCTAACAAGCTGGAAGCCTACGGCTTGAGTGTCTCGGGAATATCCCAGGTCATCGCCGCCGAGAACCGTAACATCCCTTCCGGAAGCATCGACATAGGCACCGAGTCATTCACGCTTCGTGTCGAGAAGGAATTCAAGGATCCGTCCGAGCTGCTGGACATTGTGGTCAGCACGAGGAACGGCCAGACTGTTTATCTCAGGGATGTGGCCACAGTCATCGACGGTCTTGAGGAAAAAACTCAGGAGTCTTTCACCAACGGTGAGAGAGCCGCTATGATAGCTATCCAGAAACAGTCAGGAGCCAACACCGTCAACGTCATCAAGAGTGTCAAGGAGAAACTCAAGACGATTGAGCCCACACTTCCGTCTGATGTGAAAATCACCACCGTGGTCGATAGCTCCACGAACATCCTGAACACCCTTAACTCCTTGAAGGAGACGATCATCATCACCCTTCTGGTGGTCATGCTCGTGGTCTACATATTCCTTGGCCGCTGGAGGGCGACGTTCATCATCGTGCTGTCCATCCCTATTGCATTGCTCGGGTCGTTGATCTACCTTTACGCGACAGGCAACACATTGAACATCATATCGATGTCGGCCTTGTCCATTGCGATCGGTATGGTGGTGGACGATGCCATTGTGGTGCTGGAGAACGTTTCCACGCACTTGGAGCGAGGCGAGAAACCTGCCGAGGCCGCCGTTCACGGAACCTCCGAAGTCGGTATCTCCGTAATCGCTTCCACGTTGACGATGCTTTGCGTGTTCCTGCCTCTCACCATGGTCTCCGGAATGGCCGGAATCATGTTCAAGCAACTCGGCTGGATTGTCAGCATCATCATGATCATCTCCACGACCGCCGCGCTTACCCTTGTCCCGATGCTCTGCTCCAGAATGCTGAGCAACAAGCCTAAGAACGGCAGGCTCCATAGGGCGATCTTCGACAATGTGGAGAAGTTCCTCAACAAGATCTCAGATGGCTATGCCAAGATCATCGGCTGGTGCATGGCGCATAGGAAAACTGTGATATTCAGTGGTTTTGCTGTCTTCGTGGCGGTTCTTGTACTGCTTGGTCCCAGTGTCAAGACCGAGTACTTCCCGCACTCCGACGAGGGGCGTCTGACCGTCTCGATCGAACTTCCGGTGGGTACCGAGCAGACTGTGACCGGTGAGTTCGCCAAGGACTTCGCAGCCAGACTCCGGTCTGAAATCCCTGAGATCCAGGTACTTCAGTACCGCTTCGGCCAGGCGAGCACCGACAACGTCTGGGGAAGCATGCAGTCCAACGGTTCGTACATCATCTCGATGAACATCAACCTCGGTTCCATGGAAGACCGTAAGCGCTCTTCATCCGAGATCGCCGACATCATCAGGAAGGATCTAAGGGAATATCCTGAGGTCAAGAAAGGTACGGTCTCCGAGGGCATGGGAGGAGTAGGTGGAGCGGCGTCCGTCACTCTTGAGATCTACGGCTACGACTTCGACGAGACCGACCGTGTGGCCAAGGAGATCCAAGGCAAGATGCTGGACAACGAGAACTTCACGCAGGTTGTCCTCAGCCGTGATGACTACACTCCTGAGTATCAGGTGGATTTCGACAGGACAAAGCTGGCTCTCAACGGCCTTAACTCCACGACGGCCGCAGCGGCTTTCAGCGCCGCGATGAACGGTTCCGTGGGATCCTTCTACCGTGAGGAAGGCGAGGAGTACAACATCCGCGTCATCTACGACAGGAAGTTCCGTTCAAGCACGCAGGACATCGAGAACATCATTGTCTATACTCCTGCCGGCAAGGCCGTCCGCATCAAGGATCTGGGGACCGTGGTCGAGTCCAAGGTTCCTCCTACAATCGAGAGGAAGAACCGTGAGAGGTACATCACCGTGACGGGCATTGTGGCAACCGGACACGCCCTCAGCGAGGCTGTGGCCACTACGAACGCCATCATCAAGACCACCGACATCCCGAACAACATCTCCACCGACATCTCCGGAGACTTCGAGGACCAGCAGTCCATGTTCCTGAACCTCGTCGTACTGATGGCTCTGATCATCATCCTTGTGTACATGGTGATGGCCTCCCAGTTCGAGTCGTTCATGAGTCCGTTCGTGATCATGTTCTCCGTGCCGTTCGCGTTCACCGGTGTGATCCTCGGTCTATGGGCCACGAACACCGCGCTCGGCGTGATGGCGATGATCGGTATCATCATCCTGCTTGGTATCGTAGTGAAGAACGGTATCGTGCTGATTGACTACACGATCCTGATGCGTGAGAGGGGCATGAGCGTTGTCGATGCCTCCGTCACCGCGGCGAGAAGCCGTCTGCGTCCTATCCTTATGACCACCCTCACGACAGTGCTCGGTATGGTGCCTATGGCTGTCGGACGCGGAGAAGGTTCCGAACTTTGGCGCTCACTCGGTATGACGGTCTGCTGGGGTCTGACGATCTCCACGCTTGTCACCCTGGTGCTCATTCCGACGATCTACTGCTCCCTCGCCACCGCGCAGGAGAGGCGCAAGGCCAGGAAGTTGGCGCGGATCAAAGGTTGATTCCTGTTCATTTGACATTTTATTTGCGAAAGATATATGAAATCGATATTTATATCATATAATCAAGCCTACGGCAACGAGATTGTCGAGCTGCTTGAGGGGTTCGGCCAGAGAGGGTTCACCCAGTGGCTTGACATCCAAGGCAGGGGAGGGGTTGATGGAATCCCTCACTACGGTGACCATGCGTGGCCTGAGCAGAACTACGCCATCCTGACGATTGTCCCAGACGAGAAAGTCACTCCAATCCTGGATGCGCTTCGTCAGAAGGATAAAGCCTATAAGGATCTTGGTCTGAGGGCTTTTGTCTGGAACATCGAGCAGACGGTCTGATGGATCCGGTCGCCGTGTCCGCAGAAGCGCCTTGCCAAGTCGTAAGCGTTTTTTGCTGAAGTCGGCGAAATTGTTATCTTTGTGTCTGGAACGGTAATTGTTGTTACCGTCCCGGACATTTTAATTTTATTGATTATGGAAAAGATAGCTTCTAACGAAAATTTTGCTGAGATACTCTCTGACAGCAAACCTGTTCTGGTGGACTTCTGGGCGACCTGGTGCGGCCCGTGCCGTATGCTTGCCCCGACGGTTGAAACCATCTCCTCTGAATATGACGGCAAGGTCACGGTCGTGAAATGCAACGTGGACGACTGCGAGGATGTGGCTGCCGAGTATGGTATCAGGAATATTCCTACCCTGCTGTTCTTCAAGGGCGGCCAGGTGGTTGACAAGCTTGTCGGCAATGTGCCGAAGAGCGAGATTACCGCCAAGCTGGACACTCTTGTCTAATCTTATCTAAAAATCTGAAAAAATGAAAAAGTTTGTATTCGCTGTCGCCGTTGTGGCAGCCATGGTGTTTTGCACTGACGCTTCCGCCCAGCGCTACAATTCCGCCCGTGTCGGATTGATGGGAGGATTCACCTCATCCTCGACCTCGATCAAGAACATGGATTCCAAATCCGTCTCCTTGTACCATGTAGGCCTTACCGCCGAGATTCCGCTTTTTGGCGGATTCGCCATCCAGCCGGGCCTTCTCTATCAGGTGAAGGGAATGTCGGCTGACAAGTTCAACAGCTCTTCCATCTCGGAATCCTTTGGGTCTTTCGAGACCAAGGTAGGCTACCTTGAGGTGCCTGTCCAGGTGCAGTGGGGGCTGGATCTTCTGGCTTTCCGCCCTTATGTCTTAGCGGAGCCTTTCGTGGGCTTCCGCCTCGGACAGAGTACCAAAGGCGAGGCCGCCGACAAGCTCAAGGACAATCTTAAGAAAGTCGAGTACGGTCTTGGTGTTGGAGCAGGAGTGGATGTCTGGAGGCTTCAGCTTTCTGTCAAGTATTTCTGGAACTTTGGAAAGATCTATGACAAGGATGGCAATGTCGGCCCGATCGGCGACACAGTGAAGGACGCCGTGAAGGACGCTGTCAACAACGGTAACAATTTCAACGGTGTCATGGTGTCCGCCGCGTTCTTCTTTTAATCGCCGGAAGTGAATGAATGAGGAACGGAAGGTCGTGATTTACTGCTCGGCAAGTTACGACATCGACCAAAAGTACAACCAAGCTGCGCGGGAAGTGACCCGCGCGGCTTGTTCGCTTGGTTACACGATTGTCTCCGGAGGTGCCATCAAGGGCACCATGGGAGCTGTGGCCGATGAGGTCGCCCGTTGCGGAGGCCGTCACATCGGCGTCCTGCCCCGCTTTATGGAGCAGTATAAATTCCCGGGTCTCGATCAGGTGATCTGGACGGACACGATGGCCGAGCGCAAGGAAAAGATGCGTGAGGGTACTTGTGCGGCGATAGCCCTGCCGGGTGGCATCGGCACTCTCGATGAGGTGATCGGGACGTTGACCCTGGCGAAACTGGACAAATACGACGGAAAGATCTATGCGTTGAACCTGGACGGATTCTACAATCCGTTGAAGGATCTGCTGGACCACTATGTGAAGACCGGAATGCTTGACGCGCGTTCCAGGGGACTGATCGAGTTCCAGGACACTGTCGCCGAGCTGGTCGGACACCTTGACTGATAAACTGAAAGACTGATGACTCTTGACGAGATAAAGGAATTCCTTGGAAATGACTGGAAGGAGACGGACGGACTGATACGTTCGTCCCTCAGAAGTGATATCGACCTGCTTAATACCACGAACGAGGCGATCCTGGAGCACAGCGGAAAGCAGTTGAGACCGATTGTGTCACTGCTTGTGGCCCGCGCCTGCGGGAACGGCAAGGCCAACGAGGACAGTGTCCGTTGCGCCGCTGCCTCGGAGCTTCTGCACAACGCCACACTCCTTCACGATGATGTCGCCGACAGCAGCTCCGAAAGGCGTGGAGCCCCGACCGTCATGGCGATCCTCGGAGGCCCGGCGTCTGTCCTTCTCGGGGATTATTGGCTGGTCAAGGCGATGGATAACATATTCGCATCCTCGGCTCACGGCAATGAGGTCATCAGGATATTCTCAAAAACTCTCAGCAGCCTTGCCGAGGGGGAGATGCTCCAGCTTCAGAAGGCTTCGAGCGGGGACACGGAGGAAGAGGACTATTTCCGTATAATCTACAGCAAGACAGCCTCTTTGTTTGAATCGACCTGCGTTTCGGCGGCGATCTCGGTGAACGCTCCGGAAGCGTGGGTGGAGGCCGTGCGGAACTATGCGGTCTCACTCGGAATCGCTTTCCAGATCAAGGACGACATATTCGATTACACGGGAGGAAAGAAAATAGGCAAGCCTGTGGGCATCGACCTTGAGGAGCAGAAGATCACACTGCCGCTTCTGGGTGCCTTGGAATCAGCGTCCGACGAACGCGCTTCCCATATCAGGAATATGCTTTTGAATATTCAGGAACATCCAGAGTACAAGGAGGATATAGTCGCTTTTGTCAAGGAGGAAAAAGGCATTGAATATGCCGTCTCAAGGCTTGATGAATATGTCGCCAAGGCTGTCGGCGCACTTGCCACGCTTCCGGATTCGAGGGAAAAGGACTATCTTGTGAAGATCGCTGAGTTTACCGCTTACAGGGACAAATGAATCTGGACGGAATCATAGGGAATCACGATGCCGTCAGGGCGTTGAAAGGGATGGCCGAAAGCGGGCGCATTCCTCATGCCATGATGCTTTACGAGAACGACGGGTGCGGGGCTATGGCTCTTGTCCTGGCGTTTCTGAGTCAGATCATGGGAGACGAGCATAAGGTCTGCGGGTTGATTCATCCTGATGTGCACTATGTCTATCCGGTCGCGAACGGCTCGAAGGTCACTGAGAAAGTCGAGAACCTGAGGGCTGAACTGTTTCTTGAATATTGGCGTTCCTTGATGGTCTCCAATCCTTATGCCCTTGAGAATGAGGTCAGCTCCGCTTTCGGAATCGAAGGCAAACAGTCTGGAATCAATAACGCTGAGGCTAAGGAAATCCTTGAGACCGTGTGGCTTACCTCGGTAGAGGGTGGCTGGAAGGCTGTCGTTGTCTATCTTCCCGAGAAGATGAACGCCGCTTCCGCCAACCGGCTTTTGAAGGCAATCGAGGAGCCGCCGGAGAAGACTCTGTTCATCATGATCACCCACGCTCCTGAGAAAGTGATGCAGACCATCTCGTCAAGATGCCAGGCGATCCGTGTCCTGCCATATTCAAAGAATGAGATAGTGGAGATTCTTACATCCCGTTTCGGGAAGACTCTTGACGAGGCTTCGCAGGCTGCTTTGGTCGCTGGTGGCAGTGTAGGGGTCGCGTTGCGTTATCTCTCCGGGAAGGAGGACTATCTGCGCCAGATGGAGATATTCAAGGGGCTTGTTGACGCGCTTGCCGCGAAGGATCTTTCCGCCGCTTTGGGTTGGGGGGATGCGATGGCTGCGCTGCCGTCGCGTGAAAACCAGAAAGCTTTTTGTAAATTTGCAGGTGAAAGCCTTCGCAAAGTGTTTTTGATTCAGCAGAACCTGCCTCAGATCGCCGGGGTGTCGCAGGAGGAGAAAGAGTTCTTTGTCCGGCTGGCATCGCGTTGCAGGAAAAGTTTTCCGAGGATGGCGGTATCGTGTCTGGACAGGGCGCAGATGCTGATTGACAGGAACGTGAACCAGAAGATTCTTTTCACCGACCTTGTCGGGCGGTTGTATTTGAGTTTCTGACAATAATATTGAATACGTATGGAAAATATTGATAACGAGACAGTAAAATTTGACTGTAACCGTGGCTGCACAATCTCCCAGGATCAGGAGACCGGGGAATATGACTGCAATTACCGTCAGGGTTGCTGTAAACTCAAGGATTACGACTGGCTTCACGGCATCCGGCAGGAGCAGTACAAAGATCTTTTCGAGGTGCGCTTCAAGAACACCAGAAAGGGGATTTACGTCAACGCTTCCGGACAGGGGATCAAGGCCGGGGATCTGGTCATAGTCGAGGCCATGAATGGTCATGACCTTGGAATCGTCACTTTGGAAGGCCCGATTGTGGGACGTCAGATGAAGTGTAAGGGTGTTGATTCTGAGACAACACAGTTGAAAAAGATCTACCGCAAGGCCAAGCCTTTCGACATCGCCAAATGGCAGGAAGCCATAGCCCGTGAGCAGGACACCATGATTCAGGCGCGCAGGATAGCCGCCGAGCTTGGTCTGGACATGAAGATCGGAGACGTGGAGTTTCAGGGTGACGGCACAAAGGCCATTTTCTATTACATCGCCGACGGGCGTGTGGATTTCCGCCAACTGATCAAGGTCTATGCGGAGGAATTCCGCATCAGGATCGAGATGAAGCAGATCGGGGCACGTCAGGAGGCCGGCCTGATCGGTGGCCTCGGAGTATGCGGACGGGAATTGTGCTGCGCCAATTTCATTACGAATTTCCAGTCGATCTCCACTTCGGCGGCCCGTACGCAGGACCTGTCCCTGAATCCGCAGAAGCTGGCTGGTCAGTGCGGCAAACTGAAATGCTGCCTGAATTATGAGGTCGCCAACTATCTGGACGCCCAGTCCCGTATTCCTAAGGTTACGGAACCGCTTGAATTCCAGGATGGCCTGGCCTATCTGGCCAAGACTGACATCCTTCAGGAGATAATGTATTTCACTTACGAGAAGGGCTCTCTCTCGAATCTCTATCCGGTGGCCGCTTCGGAGGTTGCGCAGATCATAATGATGAACCGTAATGGCCAGAAGCCGGAGTCTTTGAAGAGCGAACCGGAACCTGTCGGCCCTCAGTTCGTCTCGGCCGTCGGTGATGACAGCATCACAAGGTTCGACAAGCCTAAGAAAAACAAGAACAAGAACCGTAACAAGAACAAGGTTAAGCCGGTCGCTGACCAGGCCGCCCGGACTGCCGCTCCGGCGGATAACGCCGAGGCACCGTCCAAGCCAAGATCTGAAGGCGGTAATTTCAGAGGCCGGAACAATGGCCCTCGTCGGAACGGAGGGAGCGGACGCCCTCAGCAGCAACGTCCCCGTGGCGACAGAAAGCCTGAACAGAAGCCTGTAAAGACTGATGAGTAAAGGTTTTCTTACACTTGTCTTGATGATGGCCATGGTGTCATGCGCGCGTCCTTCCTCCTACGAGCCGTTTGTGGTCAGGGAGAAGGCCGAGTATGGCGACACCTACATATTCAATTTGGATCTTTCTGACTCGACCGTGTCCTACGGATTGGATTTCTACACAAGGTTGGAGCGTCCGGCGTTCGGGACTTTTCCGGCTGACAGCATCTCGCTTGATCTGAGGTGGATTTCTCCATCGGATTCGCTCATCCTGTCGGACACTACATTCATCCGGGTTGCCCAGCCGGTGGACTCATCGTACTATTCGAGGGATTTTATAACTGACTATAAGCCTGTTCTGAATCTGCCGGAGCATGGAATGTGGCGTCTCAAGGCACGGGTGTTGAATGATTCGGAGGCGATACGTGGATTGGGTGTGATATTCACAAGAAAGGAGAATGGGACACGATAAACTTAGAAAATTCGCGGAGAACGAAACTTTCTCCTGCCTTCTTCAACCAGAGGCATCCTCGGTGCTGGATAAGGTCGAAGGCAGCAACAGCTTGATACTCAGAGAACATCCGATCAAGGGACATTGGAACGAGAGGATGTTCGCCACCGCGCAGCCTATAGTTCTGGAGCTTGGCTGTGGGAAAGGGGAGTACACGATTGATTTGTCCCGCCGGGAACCGTCGCTCAATTACATAGGAGTCGATATCAAGGGCGCGCGTCTTTGGAAAGGTGCGAAGTTCGCCACGGAGAACAAACTACCTAATGTGGCTTTCCTGCGCACCAGAATCGAGTTCATCGAGGCTTTCTTCGCTCCGGAGGAGGTTTCGGAAATATGGCTGACGTTCTCCGACCCTCAGATGAAGAGCGAGAACTGCCGCCTGACGAGTCCGCTTTTCCTTGAGCGCTACCGCAAGTTCCTGAAAAAGGGCGGAATAGTCCACCTCAAGACTGACAGCCGCTTTCTTTATGAATATTCCAAAGCGGTGGCCGAGCAGAACGGCCTGAGGATTCTGGCAAGCACCAATGACCTTTACGGGACAGGCAGACAGGATTTGTCTGATTGTGCGTTACGTTCTGTCGCTGGTGAATCCGCCATCGATGCCTTGTTCGATGTGCAGACTTTCTACGAGAGGATGTTCACAGCCCAGGGCTACAAGATCACCTATCTGAGTTTCGTGATAGACCACGACGGCCCGTACATCCACCCCGAGTTCGATTCCGACTACTGGCGATCCGTTGAAGGTCCCCGCCACTTCTCACATCAGCCGGAAAAGAAACGGTAACCGCGGTCACTAAGCCATCTGGTCACTGAGCTTGTCGAAGTGACCAGATGGATGATGCTTCGGCAGGTTCGGTGACCGTCGCGGAGAGAAATTTAAACCTCCCTCCAGATGTAAACCTTGTCTCCGCGCCGGATCTTTTTGCCGCCCGGTGTGCGGATGTCATCCGGGAATATTATAGGAATGGAACAAAGTGTCCCTTTCCCCGCCTCGTCCGTTGGCTTGAGATCGACCCGTATCTCGCTGACATTCTGCTCGATCACACCAGTAGTCTCTCCGATGATGAGAATGTCATCACCTTTCCGCAAGGCCTCCGACTCCACCAGTACCTCCGCCACCGAGATCCTGTCGAACCAGTTGGTGATCTTTCCGCAGTAGATTTTCTTACGGGTGGCGTGGCTGCCATACACATCGCTCCACTCGCCGAGCTTGGCACCTTGATAGTAACCGTCCCAGAACCCTCTGTTGAAGACTTCTGACAGTTCCTCCTTCAAAGAGGCCGCCAGTTCCGGAGTGTAGCGTCCCTCGCAGACAGCGTCAGCCGCGCGGCGGTAGCACTCCGCCGTCTTTTTGACATATTCAGCGCTCCTTGCCCGTCCCTCGATCTTGAACACCTTCACGCCCGCGTCGATGATCTTGTCCATGAACTCGATGGTGCACAGGTCCTTGGGCGACATTATGTACTTGTTGTCGATGTTCAGTTTCGTGCCGGTCTCCAGGTCTGTCACCTCGTAGCCTCGGCGGCAAAGCTGGTAGCAAGCGCCTCTGTTGGCCGAGGCCCCGTAGGTTTGGAGGCTCAGGTAACATTTCCCCGAAACCGCCATGCAGAGCGCTCCGTGGGCGAACATCTCGATCCGCACAAGATTACCGGAAGGACCTTTGATGCCCTCGTTCACGATCGCTTGATGGATTTCCTTTACCTGATGCAGGTTGAGTTCCCTCGCCAGCACGATCACGTCGGCGAACTGTGAATAGAACCGCAGCGCCTCGACATTCGACACGTTGAGCTGGGTCGAGATGTGCACCTCCAGCCCGATCTTCCGGCAATATGTGATCGCCGCCATGTCCGAGGCGATGATTGCGTTCACTCCCGCCGCCTTGGCAGCGTCCAATGCCTCCCGCATAGGAGCCAGATCTTCCCCGTAAAGAACGATATTCAGAGTCATATAGGTCTTGACTCCATATTCCCGGCATATTTCCACAATCCTCGGCAGATCGTCCGGCGTGAAGTTGTTCGCCGAATGCGAGCGCATATTCAGGTTGCCAACCCCGAAATAGACGGAGTCCGACCCGCCTTGTATCGCGGCGTGCAGGCATTCGAAATTGCCGGCCGGCGACATTATCTCAAGTTCCTTCTTGTCCATTGTCTCTGAATATTATTCCTCAAAATTAGTCCATAAAATCGCCAATCCCAAATTTCCGATTGGCTTTTGTTCAAAACAGCGTTCAAATCCAGATATTTTCGCTAATATTGCAGATTGTGGCGGACAAATTCCGTGACACAATGACACTATGCGACTTAAAATAACCCTTGAATATTTCACCTCTCCGGGAGAGGAACTGATTCTGGTTCTCTCCGACGGAAAATCAATAGCGATGGAATATGTTGCCGGAGGACGCTGGGAGGCTTCATTTGATGTGCCTTCAGACACGCCGGCTCTTGAATATTCCTTTGAACTTCATCGTGACGGGCAGTGTGTGCGCCGCGAGTGGGGACACCATTCGGTCCCTGAGCCTGTGGTTCGACAGGGCTCACCAACCATCGAAGGGGCCGGCGCTTCGACATGCTCAGCGACCGGCGCCCTTGAAATCCGTGACCGCTGGCAGGACCGTCCCGAGGATTCCCCGTTCTGGACCAAAGCCTTCACCGATGTGATATTCAAAAGAAAGCAAACCTCGCCAAAGCGTTCCGGCAATGTGGCCTTCACCGTTCCGTGTGCCAGAATCCGCAAGAACGAGACCTTGGCGATCACCGGCAGCGGCAAGATGTTCGGAGACTGGAAGAAGTTCGTCCAGTTGAAACCGACCGACGCTCCGCTTTGGAGCGTGACGTTGAATGTCAAGGAGCCTTTTGAGTACAAGTTTGTCATTCTCGACGCGAAGACCGGAACTCCAAAGATCTGGGAATCCGGCACGAATCATCTTTTCACCGAGGTCCCGGCCAACTGTGATTTACTGGAAATAAGGGATATCGTCCCTGAGTTCGAGACCGTTCCTTGGCGCGGGGCCGGCACTGCGATCCCTGTGTTCTCCCTCCGCAGCGAGACAAGCTTCGGCGTGGGCGAGTTCAAGGATCTCAAGAAACTGGTTGACTGGGCCGCGCTCACAGGCCAGGGCATCATCCAGCTCCTGCCGATCAACGACACCACGATGACAGGAACATGGACGGATTCCTACCCTTACAACGCCAACTCGACATTCGCCTTGCATCCGCTGTTCATACATCTGCCTGACGCCGGGGTCAAGGCCGACAAGGGATATAAAGTCCTCCAAAAAGAGCTCAATGCTCTTCCTGTCGTTGATTATGAAAGGGTTAACAAAGAAAAAAATCGCCTTTTGAAAGAAGCCTTCGAGACTGGCGGACAAGAGGTCATGTCTGGAGCGGCCTACAAGAAATTCTATTCCGCCAACAAGGACTGGCTCGTTCCTTACGCCGCTTTCTGTACGCTCAGGGACATCAACGGAACGCCGGAGTTCGGGAAATGGAAATCCCTTTCTGAATATTCAGAAACCAAGGTCAAGTCATTCTGTCGCAGGCACAAGAGCGATACGGATTTCTACTGCTACGTCCAGTTCTGCCTTGACGCTCAATTGAAGGAGGTTGTTGAATATGCCCACTCGAAGGGCGTGGCCATCAAGGGCGACCTTCCGATCGGAATCAGCCGCACGAGTGTGGACGCCTGGCAATTTCCGCATCTGTTCAACCTTGACTCTCAGGCCGGGGCACCGCCTGACGCTTTCGCTGCCGATGGCCAGAACTGGGGTCTTCCGACCTACAACTGGGAAGAGATGGCCAAGGATGGCTACGCCTGGTGGAAAGCAAGGCTCAGAAAGATGAGTGAGTATTTCGACGCGTTCCGGATTGATCATATTCTTGGATTTTTCCGCATCTGGGAGATTCCGATGGGAGTCAAATCGGGATTGCTGGGACATTTCAACCCTGCGCTCCCGTACTCCGCCGATGAACTCCATAGCCGTGGCTTCAATCCTGATTCTCAGTTGTTTGTGCCGGATCCGCATCGTGATGGATGGTATCATCCGCGCATCGCCTCGCAGAACACCGAGGACTATCAGAGGTTGAATGATTCTTTGAAGAATGCCTACAACGATCTCTACAACGATTTCTTCTATCATCGGCACAACGGTTTCTGGAAAGAATGCGCGATGAGGAAACTGCCGGCGCTTCTGGACTCCACCGGAATGCTGGCCTGCGGAGAGGATCTCGGAATGATTCCAGCCTGTGTTCCGGAAGTGATGAAGGAACTGCACATCCTTTCGCTTGAGATTCAGAGGATGCCGAAGTCTCCTCAGAAGACATTTGACGAGCCGTGGACATATCCTTATCTGTCAGTCTGCGCGACCGGCACGCACGACACATCCACTCTGCGTGGCTGGTGGGAGGAGGACCGAACGATGTCCGAGCGTTTCTTCCATGAGATTCTTCACTGCGATGGGACGGCTCCGTACTTCTGCGAACCGTGGATCTGTGAACGGATTGTAAACCAGCATCTGAACTCGCCTTCGATGCTGTGTGTCCTCCCGCTTCAGGACTGGATGTCCATCGACGGTGAGGTCCGTTACCAGGGCAAGCCGGAGGATGAGCGGATCAACATCCCGGCCATTCCCCGCCACTACTGGCGCTGGAGAATGCACATAACCCTTGAGGATCTCCTGTCCCGCACCGATTTCAACCGCACCATTCACGATCTCATTTCAGATTCCGGACGAGGTTAATTCCCCGCCAATCATGATTTTCACTCTGTTCCCGAAAAATAGTAGGCGACTATTTTTCGGGAATCAACGTTTTTTGTATCTTTGCCGAAAAATAAGGCGTCATGAAGATCATAGGAAGGCAAGCGGAAATTAAGGAACTGGAGAAGCTTTACGGCAATGGTCATTCGGAGTTTGTTGTGCTGTATGGACGAAGGCGGGTAGGGAAAACATTCCTTGTCAATGAGCTGTTCCGTGATCGTATCACATTTTCACACACCGCTTTATCTCCGATTGAAATCAAAGGGAAAGAATTGATGAAAATGCAGCTGCAGAATTTCACACATTCTCTTCTGAGGTGTGGTGCGGAGATCTCTTCGCTTCCGACAAACTGGTTAGAAGCGTTCTTTATGTTGGAGAAATTTCTTGAATCCAAGGCTGATGGCCATCGGATGCTCGTCTTTATGGACGAATTGCCCTGGCTTGACACTCCGAGATCCGGGTTCGTGACGGCGTTTGAGGCCTTTTGGAATGGCTGGGGCGCGAAACGTGATGATTTGATGTTGGTCGCTTGCGGCTCTGCAGTATCGTGGATTTCCGATAAGTTGATAAATGGTAAAGGAGGATTGTTTGACCGTATCACATTTGAAATCAAGTTGGAGCCTTTCAATTTACGGGAGACAGAGGAATTCTTTCAATCAAATGGCATCCGGTTTGACAGGTACGACATCATACAAAGCAATATGATTTTCGGAGGGGTGCCGTATTATCTTAGTCTTTTCGCCAACGATATGAGCCTTGCTCAAAATGTTGACTTCTTGATCTTTAATCGAAAGGGAAAGTTGACTAATGAATATGACAGGCTGTTCGGTTCCATATTCACAAATCCTGATTCCGCCGAGAAACTGATACGGTTCTTGGCCGGCAAGCGTATCGGCTACTCGCGTGAGGAAATCCTTAAAGGTACGGGAATAGCTGACGGCGGAGAATTCTCCAAATTACTACGCTCCCTTGAGGAAAGTGACTTTATCTCAAAATTCAGGTATTTTGGAGAACCGCCAAGAAAATCCAGATATCGGCTGATTGACGGCTTCTGCCTTTTCTACAATTATTTTTGCAACCGTAAGAATACGGACGATGTTAGTTACTGGCAGCATAATCAAAATAGCCCTTCCGTGAATGCGTGGAGAGGATATTCTTTTGAAAATGTTTGTTTTGGACACATCGCTCAGATAAAGTCCGCATTGGGAATCTCAGGGGTGCACACAGAGACATATTCTTGGATTGGAGCCACCTCTCAGGTGGATTTGCTCATAGACAGGGATGACCGTCTCATCAACCTTTGCGAGTGCAAATATTCATCAAGAGATTTCATTATTGACAAGGAATATGATGCCAAACTTAGAGAGCGTCAGGCTTCGTTCATTGATGAGACAAAAACCAGAAAGTCAACAATGCTGACCCTTGTCACAACATTCGGGTTGAAATACAATGAATATTCAGGGCGTTTCCAGAATGTGATAACCTCAGATGATTTGTTCAAGTAAAGTCGCTGGAGAATGCTCATACATCTCGAAGGACAACAGGCGTTTTTTTGTCGCAAGGCGAGGAAATCTTGTCACAGAGGTTGAATATTCGTAAATTTGATGTCTTAAATACAATTATTCAGTATGGCAAACATTGGTAACCCTTTCACTCCTGTCGGGAAAAAGGTGGTTCTCTGCGGCTCCGGGGAACTCGGAAAAGAAATCGCGATCGAGCTTGAGCGCTATGGCGTGCACGTCGTGGCGGTGGATAAATATGCTAATGCTCCTGCTATGCAGGTGGCTCAATCATCACACGTTCTGTCAATGCTTGACGGGGATGCCCTTGCGGAGATGATCGAGAAGGAGAATCCTGATCTGATTATCCCAGAGGTGGAAGCGATCGCGACTCCAAAGTTGATAGAGCTCGAAAAGAAAGGCTATACGGTCATCCCGACAGCCAACGCCACTTACCTGACGATGAACAGGGAAGGAATCAGACGCCTTGCGGCAGAGGAACTCGGGATTCCAACCTCAAGGTATGAGTTTGCCCAGACGGAAGATGAGTTCAGGGCCGCCGTGGGACGGATCGGTTTCCCTTGCGTGGTTAAGCCGGTGATGAGTTCTTCCGGTCACGGCCAGAGTGTGGTACGTAATGAGTCTCAGGTCGCCGAGGCTTGGAGAATATCCCAGGAGGGCGGACGTGCCGGTGGCGGGAAGGTCATCGTTGAGGGCTTTGTGGATTTTGACTATGAGATCACTCTGCTGACAGTCCGTCACTGCGCCGGAACGACGTTCCTCAAGCCTGTGGGGCACCATCAGGTTGATGGCGATTACCGTGAGTCCTGGCAGCCTCAAGGGATGAGTGCGGCGGCGGAGAAGAAGGCCCAGGAGATCGCGGGAAAGATAACTGACGCTTTGGGAGGCTACGGAATATTCGGAGTCGAGCTTTTCGTCAAAGGTGAGGACGTGATCTTCAGCGAAGTATCTCCAAGGCCGCACGACACCGGAATGGTGACGATGATTTCACAGGATATGTCGGAGTTCGCCCTTCACGCCCGCGCGGTTCTGGGGCTGCCTATTCCTGAGGTCCGCTTCTACGGCCCGTCAGCCTCGAAGGCTATCGTCGTGGAGGGGAACACCACTGAATATGAGTTTCAGGATGTGGACAAGGTCCTTGAGGAACCAGGAGTGCAGGTCAGATTCTTCGGAAAGCCTGAGATCAAGGGACATCGCCGTGTCGGTGTCATCCTCGCCACGGACGAGACTGTCGAGAAGGCTCTTCAGAAAGCAGAGAGGGCATATTCAAGACTTAAGGTGAAGGTCTATTAGAAGCATCATCAAGGAACCGCTCAGGCGAGCCTGCTGAGGATGTCGTCCCACACTTGAAGCCGATCGGTCTCATTGAGGATTTCGTGGCGCATTCCCGGGTAGAGATGTAGGTCAGTGTTCTTGTAGCCGACTTTCTTCATTAAGTCAGCAGCCTTTCCGATAGACTTGTCTGAAATCCGGCACGGGTCTTCTGCCCCGGAGATGAAATGTACCGGAAGACTTGGGTTCGACATCTTCCAGCCTTTCGGACTGTAGCAATCCTTCATCAGATCCAACAGATTCTTGAAACCGTTGACTGTGAATGTGAACATGCAGTAAGGGTCTTTGTGGTAGGCTTCCAGAGTGTCCTTGTCGGAGCATACCCATGCGGATGGATAGCCCTCATCCTCAAAAGGCTTGTTGAAGGAGCCGAACGACAGATTCTGGAGAAGGGGGGAACGGTAATGCTCTCCTTTGAACAGCCCGATCAGGCTGGCCAGCAAGTGTCCCGCGCCGCCGGCCGGATTGTAGCTCGGGCATCCGCAGACGAACAGAGTGTCGATGCTGTCATCGTAACGCTTTGTGAACGAGCGCACAGCCATTGACCCCATGCTGTGTCCGAATAGCGTATATGGCAATGCTGGATAAGATGCCTTGATCTCATTCTGAACCAGTTTGATGTCCTCCACAAGAGCCCTCCATCCTCCTTTGTACATATACCCGAGATCCTCTTCGTTGAGCACGGTCTCTCCGTGCCCCCGATGGTCGTGGATGGCGCAGACGTACCCGTGCGCGGAAAGATATTCCATGAAAGGAATATACCTCTCCTTGTGTTCGCACATTCCGTGAACTATCTGCACAATGCCTTTGGGCTCGCCGACGGGCTCGCTGATGAGCATCGCCAACCGCAACCCGTCCGAGGACGCCTCGATTCTCCGCTTTAGCATATTCATTGATTTTTTATAACTTTACATTGCCAAAGATAATGAAAATGAACACGCCGGACAACATTGAGAAGTATCAGGGAAACTATTCCGAAAGCGGTTTTTGGAACAAGGTGAAGAAAGTAGCCTTGAAGGCGGGTGCCAAGGTCATCTATGTGGCTTTGATCCTTTACTATGAATTGGCTGATCCGAATGTCAGCCCTAAGGAGAAGGCGATCATCATCGGAGCTCTGGGCTATTTCATTCTCCCGCTCGACCTTATTCCGGATGCAATCCCGGTCTTGGGCTTTTCTGATGACCTTGCCGCTCTCGTGGCCGCCTACGGTTATGTAAAAGGGCATTTGACTCCCGAGGTCAAACTTCGTGCGCGGAAGAAGTTGTGCGAGTGGTTCGACATCGATGACGGTACTTCTTTGGAGCCGGATGACCAGTAAAGTCTCGTAATGGTGGCGAAATCTAATATACGCAAGACATAACATTGAGATAGAGTATTCTGACAGTAGCGAAATATTCATAAAATGCCGCAGTCGTGATGCTGTTGGCACCTGAATGCCGCGAAAAGCGTTGAATATGCTCCTTTGGTGGATGCGTATGATGGTGTTGATGCCTGAGGTGACGGGGTAGCGAATAAGTCGATAAATCAATTTAATAATTGTCAATAGGTCGAATTTGTTTGTAAATATGGGGATAAACTCTACATTTGTTCCGAAAATTACAATAAAATTCGACTAAATGAAAAGAATCATTGTACTTGCGGCCGCTATTTGCACCGCCGCTTTCACCGCCAAGGCTGGCGGCTATGTCACGAACACTAATCAGAATGTGGCTTTCTTGAGGAATCCTGCCCAGAATGCCGTCATAGGAGTTCAGGGAGCGTATTTCAACCCTGCCGGAATCGGTTTTATGGACAACGGTTGGCATCTGGCGTTCGATGTCCAGTCGGCCTTGCAGAGAAGGTACACGACTTCCACCTACGAGCCGCTCAAGTACGGCGTGGACAATGAGGGAAGAGGCTATAAGAAGTACACGGGCAAGTCTTTCGTGCCGGCCCTTCCGCACCTGAGCCTCGCGTTCAAGCACGACAATCTGTTCGCCTCCTTCCATTTCGGAGTCGTGTCGGGAGGCGGAAAGGCGAAATACGACCAGGGACTCGGCTCATTTGAGGCTCCGGTCGCGATGATTCCAGCTCTGATCAATAATTTGGCTGGGACTCAGATGGTTACCGGCTATGATGCAGACATCAATCTTACCGGAGAGCAGTACAACTTCGCCGGCCAGCTGAACATCGGTTATAAGATAGGCTCGAAGTGGAGTGTCTCCGCCGGCGTGCGCCTGAACTACATCTCCAACTATTATGTCGGAAGCCTGAGGAATATCCAGTTGCAGTACGGAGGCCAGATGCTTCCTGCCGCCAATGTGCTGGGCGCGGCGGTGTCAGCGATCTCCGGAGGACTGATCCCGACTGAAACCGCTGTCGGAATGGTCGGCGGACTTGTAAGCGACAAGGAACTTGACGCGCATCAGAAGGATATCGCCTGGACACCGATCCTGTCCGTGGACTACAAGACCGGCCGGTTCAACTTCTCCGCGCGCTACGAGTTCAACACGAAAGTGCGCCTGAACAATGACACGAAGGCTAACACCACAGGAATATCCCAGTTCGATGACGGCAAGGAGATCGCCGCCGACATCCCCGGCAACATCAACATCGGTGCTGAATATTCAGTGAAGCCGAACTTCCGCGTCGCCCTCGGCGCAAACTACTATTTCGACAAGCAGTCAAAGCAGTACAACAACGAGACGGACTTGAACGATAAACAGAACTATCTGAAGCACAATTCCTTCGAGATTCTCGGTGGCCTTGAGTATGATCTCAGCGATGTAGTGACCCTCAGTATCGGCGCCAACAGCAGCACGTTCGGTTTCGGCAACGACGCGAAATACATCTCCGACCTCAGCTACACCACCAGCTCCATCTCGGGCGGCCTTGGCGCAAGGTTCAACGTCAACCCGAAAGTCGCCATTGATTTAGGAATATACAAGACTTTCTTTATGCACTTCACCAAGGAGCAGGCCGATTATGGCGGAAACGGAGCCCTTATCGCCGCGAAACTCTCCCCGGTCCTCGGCCAGCTGGCCCCCGCTGTTCCCGGCCTTGCCGAAAAGCTTGACATCAAGAATCTCCAGATTCCCGGCCAGGACGACTTCTACCGCACCAGCATCGTCGGCGGCATTGGAGTGACCTTCAAGTTCTAGTGAATCGCCCTTCGGAAGCCTCCCGATCCGTAATCTTGCCCTTACTTCCTATGACGGAGGAAAGGGCTTTTTCTATCTTCCGCACGATCGATTCTTCTCCGGCAAAATCCCAATTCCCCGGACAAACCGATAATATCACAGCGTTTCTCCGGTAAAAAGCCGTTTCGGTGGATATTTTTTGACACAAGAATTTAAAATGGACCAAGTATGAAAGACCATCAGTAATGCGACAACTTTGAGTACTACGTTCATCTCGAAAAAAAGAACGATAGGTTACTCCTCCGTGTAGAAGCGGATGATCCGTTCGATGGCTCTTTGGCAGACCGGACAAAAAGCTTCGGCGGTGTTGGTCCTCATCCGGCAGTCCTCGCACGGGCGCCAGACGCCTTTCGTCTGGTAGCCGCCGCCTTCGACAAGCCCCACGACTCCCTGGTCGTAAAGATCCTTCCACTTGCTCTCGAAGTTCGCTTTGGTGGTGATGTTCTGCTCCCAAGGCTCGATGTCCGGGTAGTAATACTCAATATACTGGTCATCGTAGGCATATTCATCGGTCAATCCGCCGAAGCTGTGGCCGAACTCGTGGACGACCACCGGGCCGAAAAGTTTGTGGTGGGCGGTCGTGAGTGTGTAGGAATTGTAGATGCCTCCGCCGCCGTAAGTGTCAGTGTTGGCGAGGATTATGATGTGTTCGTACGGGATTCCGGCGAGGATGTCGTGCATCTTGAACAGGTGCAGGGTCGTGAGGTAGCGGTCGGAGTAGAACGTGTCGAAGTGCGAGTCCACCGCCGTCTTTTTCCACAGTCCCTCACGCGGCACGCTCACTCCGCTGTCCTCGGAAGGAGACGCGACCGCCACGATGTTGAACCTGTCCTTCATCGACTTGAACGGCTCGTGACACAGAAGGTTCTCCACCGTGCTCTCGGCGTCCTTGAAGAATATGTCCATCTCGCCCTCGGTGTATCCTTCCGCAAGGATGGCGATGTCGATCTTATCCTTGGAATCACCGCTGTCCAGCAGCATTCTTGTCTGCGGCTTTCCTCCGACAGGCCTGATCAGAATGTCCTTAGGGTCAACCGGATGCGTAAGCTTTGCCGCCACATTTTCGTGAAAGTCATAGAGTTGCACGGTGATCTCCGCCGGGGCCGCCGGCATCGGCACAAGGAACACGTTCTCGAAACTCTTGCGGACCCTCGTGGCCTCCTCGGTAGCCTGCCATTCCTGGAACAGAGTGCAGAACGACATCCTGTAAAGAGTGTCGCCCGTGGCCTTGTCCGTCATTGTGAGCTGCCCGTTACCCCGCAGCGGAACCTCTTTCAGATTGGTGCGCCGCCCGTACCATCCGTGGGCGCTAAGCAGTTCAGCCACAGCGATGTCGCAATCCTTGTCCGACCCTGTGAATATGTAGTCGATCCTCAGGGTCTTATCCAAAAGCCTCCCGTCAGAGAACGAGTCGGCGCTGATTCCGTTGGTCAATCCTGGCAGCACTGCCACCAATGCAATCAGAAATATTCTTCTCATCCGTGTCATTATTAATTAGTCGTTAAAAAATTAGTGCCCTTATCTTATGTGATCTTTTGGGTCTATATTCCTTTTCTCATCAGTTATGTGTCACCGACATATTCCTTCTTCAAAAAGAAATCCACCCTTGAAAATCTTTGCCAGATCTTCGGAAACTTATTTTGCCGCTTCCTACCAGACCAGCACATCTCTTGACGAATTTAGAAATTTTTCTGAATATTCGGAAATATATTCATTGCCATTTCCCCCTATTCCGACAGTCGCGAATATGCCCGTAATCGCTGATCTCAAAAAAGGCAGGGATTCTCTTCGGCCGGCGACAGTCGCGAATATGCTCGAAATCGCTGCCGTCAGGGTGCAAATCAACCTCGACTGTTGCAAATACTGCCCAAAGTGCTGCCGTCGTGGATTAAGAAGCTGTTTTGAATTGTTTGAAATGTTCTTTGAGGTGAAAACCTTCAAACAAACAATTCAAAACAGCTTCTAAAAGTACGATGACGGTAGCATTATCGGGCATATTCGCTAAAAGTTTGAGTCAAGCCTTGAAGTAAACGGTCAGGCTTGTGGTGGCGCTTTTCAATCCGTAATAGATTCCGTCCTTCGTCTCGACGCGATAGACCTCGGAATAATTGAAATCAGGGTGATAGACCCTATATTTGGCATATTCATCCAACACAGTGTCAGGTAGTTTGTCGTAATCCTCCAATCTGTAGATGGTCGCACTCCAAGTTTGCTCATCAGATCCACGATAATCAAACCAGACCGTTTTTAGAACGCCTTTGTCTTTGATATACAAGACATTGTCGCTGGAATCGTTGATTCCGGCAAGGATTGTGGCCTCGGGATATTTTTGCCTTACAAAATCGACACAGCCGCTCATATCATACCACCAGATGGATCTGTTGTGGCGGGACCGGATATCGAGGAGTTCTCCGTCCTCGTCTATCAGCACGAAATACTCCCGGTATGCAAGCTTGGGGAACTCATTCTCATCAAAAACAACGAACTGGAACTCGTATGCCTTTTTGTCAAACCCTCTGCGTGTGACTTCGATCACATACGATTGATCCCACTCGTAAAATTCTTTGCTGACTCCGGCTCTGAGGTAGGCTTTTGCGATTCTCTCCGGCAGCTGCTTGAGGAACGCGCATCCGTTCTTGTTGAACTCTTTCTGCGTCATCATCCAAGTGTGGCCTTTATAGACGGCCGTGCACTTCAACCCGTCGGTGTCCACAAATTCGACCTGAGACTTATTGTAGGATGTCACCGCGCTCGTGACCTTGACATCCTCTGAATATCTTTCGTAGAAATCCGTCTTTATCTCCTCCGCCACGCCGTAAGCCTCTAAGATATCCCAATCCGGTTCGTATTTCTCGCATGCTGATGCGATGATGAGCATAACCGCCACGCAGATGGGATGAATAAGTCTCATTATCATAGTATAATTTTTCTCTCTTGGTGTCACAAAGGTACGAATATAATCGATATATTATCCTTTTACCTTCCTCTGGACTGACTATCACCAGCCGAAGATGTTGCGGGTGATCCACCAGGCTATGACAAGGATGCCGATGGTGATGATGACGGGGACGCTGTTTAGGGTGTTGTAGAATCGTGGGAAACGGGATCTGAGTGGAACGGACACCAGCAGGGAGATGATGTACGGGAGGCACAGCACAAGGAAGGCGTTGGCCTCAAATGCTTTGTGAATATTGAGGTTCAGCAGGTTGTGTACTACCCGCTGGCTGCCGCAGCCGGGACATTTCAATCCTGTCAGTTGCAGGAATATGCACTTTGGGAACCAGGTGCTGTCTTCTGGGCTGAAACGTGAATATGTAAGCACCAATCCCACACACGCTGCCGTGAGCAGAATGTACAGGATTGGTTTCTTGTAGGAATCTTTGTTCATCTGCCTGATGAGATGATTCCGGATGGAGGGATCTTAAAAATGGGACAGGCCTGAGAGCCAAAGACAGAGAAGACTCTAAAGATCAGCGAGGCCGACCATGAATCCGCAGGCCAGCAGGATGATGTAGAGGATTATCCAGAACAGGCCGCAGCACAGTCCGATTATGCTCCAGGTCTTGGCCTGCTTGCTCGCATCCTTTGCCCTGGCGTAGTTCCCGGCTGCATATTCCTTGGAAACGTTGCTGGATTTGACAATGCCGACGATTCCGAAAGGAAGGCAGCAGAGTACGGTCACGATGATGGACAGGGCGAGGTAGGTCGGAGGGCATGGCTCCATAGGAGGCTGCTGTGGCGTGAAAGTCTGAGGCGCCGGAGTGGGATCCTGTGCCGGTGTGGCGCCGGAATCAGTGTCCGGGATGTTCGTGCCGCACTTCGGACAGAAGGAGGCGTTGTCAGGAACGGCGTTCCCGCATTTTGGACAAAATTTCATAATGCAATGATGATGTTTGAGTGAATGTCGTCTACTTCAGATGCTGTCCATTCCCGTCAACATAGGTGTTGCAGGCGATCATGATGATGTCGATCAGGGCCCAGATGCCGCAGCCGCCGAGGGTCAGGAGCATGATGATGCCGGTGGTGGTGTTGCCGGTGTAGAATCTGTGGACACCGAAACCGCCGAGTACTATGCAAAGGACCAGGGCGATAAGCCATCTGTCCTCCTTCTCTTTGGTGGTCTGAGGGGTGTTGAAGGTCTGCCCGGCGGAGTCAGGCTGGGACTGAAGCGGTTTCCCGCAACTTGGACAAAAGGAGGAATCCGGCTGGACCGGCGATCCGCAATGAGGACAATAGTTCATCTCTGAATATGGTAATAAATATTATAGGTTCTATAGTCAGAATAGTCTTCTGGCTTTCAAAGCCTAAAGTTAATCATTATCGTTGGAAAATCCAAAGTGTCAGTGCCTTTCGTGGACAGGCTCGCAGGTGAGGTCCACGCCCAGTTTCTTGAAGACTTTCTTGTCGATGTCGCTCAAAAGGACCGTCGAATGGACCTGGCAGCCTTTCAGAAGCGGTAGTGTGTCAAGGGCCTTGCGGCAGTTCTCGTCATCCGGACTCAGGACCGAAAGGGCGATCAGCACCTCATCCGTGTGCAGACGCGGGTTCTTGCCGTGCAGGTAGGTGACCTTCGTCTTCTGGATCGGCTCTATGAGCCTTCCCGGAATGAGCTTGACACTGTGGTCGATTCCGGCAAGATGCTTGGTGGCCTTCAGAAGAAGCGCGGCGCAAGGTCCGAGAAGGTCGGAGGTCTCCGCGCTCAGGATCGTCCCGTCGGACAGCTCGATGGCCGCTGACGGATTGCCTGCCGTGGCCTCACGCTGTTTCGCCGCGACAGTCACACGGCGATATTCAGTGGTGATCCTCGCTTGTTTGAGGAGAAGCGCGATCTTTCCGACCTCGCTCTCGTTGTCCTTTCCGTCAGCCATTTGGTCGAGCGCGGAGTAGTAGCGGCGGATAATCTCGTCGTTGGCGGCCTTGCAGCAGATGTCGTCGTCGCTGATGCAGTTGCCCACCATATTCACGCCCATGTCGGTAGGCGACTTGTACGGATTCTCGCCGTAGATTCCCTCGAACAGGGCGTTCAGCACCGGGAATATCTCGATGTCCCTGTTGTAGTTGATGGCAGTCTTGCCATAGGCCTCCAAGTGGAACGGATCGATCATATTCACATCATTGAGGTCTGCGGTGGCGGCCTCGTAGGCGATGTTGACCGGGTGCTTCAAAGGAAGGTTCCAGACAGGGAATGTCTCGAATTTGGCGTAGCCCGCCGCTATTCCCTTCTTGTGCTCGTGGTAGAGCTGGCTGAGGCACACGGCCATCTTTCCGCTGCCCGGCCCCGGAGCCGTCACGATCACGAGCGGACGGGATGTCTGCACGTAATCATTCTTACCGTAGCCCTCTTCGGAGTCAATCAGGGCTACATTGTTCGGGTAACCCTCGATCGTGTAGTGGTAGTAGGCCTTGATGCCCATCTTCTTGAGCTTGGCCTTGTAAGCTTTGGCGCTGGCCTGACCGTTGAAATGGGTGATCACCACGCTGCTGACAAGGAAGCCCCTGTTCTGGAACTCCGTGCGGAGCCTCAGGACATCCATGTCATAGGTGATGCCGTAGTCGGCCCTCACCTTGTTCTTCTCTATGTCATTGGCGCTGATGACAATGACGATCTCCGCGCAGTCGCTGAGCTGCTGGAGCATCCTCAGCTTGCTGTCCGGCTGGAATCCCGGCAGGACCCTGCTGGCGTGGTAGTCGTCAAACAATTTGCCTCCAAGCTCAAGATAGAGTTTGTCCCCGAACTGGGCTATGCGTTCCTTGATGTGTTCTGATTGTATCCGCAGATACTTTTCGTTGTCGAATCCGTACTTCATAACGGATAACAAAGGTACGAAATCTATTCCGCTGCGGCAAATGAAAATACACAATCACAGCCTACATCAGCGTCCGGTATTCAGATTCCGGGCAATGTAAGCTGTTGAATAATATCCCACCGAAACGGTTATAATCTCACATCAATAAGATTCGGGTAATGATCCGTGAGTTTGATGGTGTATTTCTCCATAATGCAGTCGAAGACCTTGACCTCGGCCTTTCCGCTCGGGTCGAAGATCAGGCAGTGATCGATCGCTCCAGTGGCGCGGTCAAGTCCACGTCTGCGGCTCTCGACCGAATATCCGTCCCCAGGGCTGCATATGTGATGTCCGTTGTGGTTGTCGCCATAGACAGTAGCGGCCTTGTAGCAAGGCACATAACCGCCCTGGATAAGCTGCTGGATCGGAACGGTGTCCTCCTCGCAGTTCATATCCCCCATCACAAAAACAGGAATATCCCCGTATTTGGCTCTGATGATGTCGGTCTCCGCCATCACCAGACGGAGCTGTGAGGCTCTCGCCATCGTGCTGCCCGGCTTGGACTTTTCGCTCTTCCACCAAAGGTGGGTGCCGATTATCGCGAATATCTTCCCGTCGGCCTTCCTTTTCAGCACAGCCGAGGTGAAGGACTTGGATCCGTGGTTGCACCACTGCTCGGGAGTGTACTTGTTGTAGTTGACGTACAGAGGCTCAAGCGTCTTGCTGTTGTAGAAGATCGGAGTGTTGTTCCAGTCCTTCTTCGATTCCCAGGCGATGACATAGCCGTCTTTCTGCACCAGAGGGTAGAATTCCTTGTGCATATGGCTGGAATATTCCTGAAGCGCGAAGACATCAGGAAGGTAGTCGTTTACGAGCCTGGCAAATTGCGGGGCCCTGTTGCGGTCACGCGGATCCTCTCCGATTTCCTTCCATTTCGGAGGAATGGTGTCCTTGCTGTAGTCCCAGATGTTGTCGTCAAGGATGCGAAGGTCAGCGCCTTCCGCGATCTTGAACTTAGCCTCGAACGCTGGGCTCTTCTGCGCGAAAGCGAAAGTTCCGCAGAGCAGGAGTCCGAATGTCAGCGTCGAAGCCGCGATGATTCTTACAATTCTGTTCATTATTCTAATGTTTTTTAGAAGCTGTTTTGACTCGTTGGTTTGAAAATTTGTTCACCTCAAAGAACATTTCAAACTTATTTGTTTTCCGGGAATATTTCCCCAATGCAAAGTTAACCCTTACTGATCAGAAATCCAATTTGGCCGCGCTGATTTATGCTGAACGGCTTTGACATCCGGAAGGGAATCACTATTTTTGCCGCGGAGATATTCATTGACAAGGGTGGGCAATCACCCTCGAACGGATTGTATTCGGCAAGTGATTGCCTGCTTGCGGAATTTGAATATTCAAGGAATATGAGAAGTGCCATCTATGGCGCCGGTTCGTTGGGAACCATTTTGGGCGCGTATATTACGAAGAACGGAGGTCAGATTGACCTCATCAACCATAACAAGGCTCACGTCGCCGCCTTGCGTGCCGAAGGTGCGAGAGTGGTAGGCACCGTGAATTTCACTCAGCCGGTGACCGTCCTGACAGATGAGGAAATGACTGGTGAATATGATGTCATATTCCTTATGACCAAGCAGTTGCATAATGCCGAGGTTGTAAATATGCTCAAAGGTTCCCTCGCTGAGGATGGTGTGATCGTCACTCTCCAGAACGGGTTGCCGGAGCTGCTGATTTCCGAGATCGTCGGTCCGTCCCGTGTGCTTGGCTGCACTGTCGCCTGGGGAGCCACGATGCTTGGCCCGGGAGTCTGTGAGTTGACCAGTTCGCCGGACAGCCTCACTTTTTCGTTGGGCGCGGTTTCCGAGAATGTCAACAAGCATTTCGCTGAGGTCAAGGCCCTCCTTGAGAAGATGGGCCCGGTCGAGGTAGAGGAGAATTTCCTCGGAACCCGCTGGAGCAAACTCCTGATCAACGCCGCGTTCTCCGGAATGAGCGCTGTCCTGGGCTGCACTTTCGGAGAGGCCGCCTCGGACCGTTCCTCAAGGAAGGTCGTGCAGGCCTTGATCAAGGAATGCATTGATGTCTGCCGTAAGGGCGGCATAACCATCGAGCCGATCCAAGGCAAGGATGTAGTCAAGCTTCTGGATTACAACAATCCCGTGAAGAAGTTCATCTCCTTTATGATCATCCCGATAGCCATCCGCAAGCACGCCCGTCTGAAAGCCAGTATGCTTCAGGATCTTGAGCGCGGCAAGAAAACCGAGGTCGATTCCATCAACGGTGCCGTCAGCGCCTACGGCCGCAAAGTCGGTTGCCCCACCCCGATGAACGACAAGGTCGTGGAGATCATCCACCGCATCGAGTCCGGCTCCCTTGCCCCCACCTTCGACAACCTCCGCCTCTTCGCGTAGCCGCACTACACTGTTGCGTCTGCTTTCCTTGTTGAATGCGTGTGCTCCCTTGTTGTATATAGGTGTGACAATGCTAAACTTCCCGCCAGTCTGCTCGGGTGGGAGCTTTTGCGTTAGTTTGCCCGGTTAGGTGGTAAGGGCATATTCAAAGGCTTTGCCATAGAAGTTCATCCCATCAGCTTTTACATTAGTTTGTCCGGTTGGGAGGCAAGGGCTTTGACTTAGTTTGATTTTATTGCCATACAAGTTTTGGCAAGAGTTGTCGTGAAATTCCCCTCGGTAGAATTGCAACGAGAAAATGACGTGCTTTTATAATTACTTGTAAGTCAGTTGATTCGGTATCCGCCTTTAGCGGATTCCCGCTGAAGATAAACCTCTATATCTCTCATTAACAATATATTATCTCCCACTCGCCTGAAACGTCTCCCTAATATATGTAAGCAGATCCATTGAAAACGACAATGTCTAGCCCTTTTTTCAAGAGCGGCTTTAGCACTGATCCGTAATAGCTTGAATGTCAGCAAGTGAAACGCCACTCCTTGATTCATAGGGATATACAGGATTCTGCCCGTCATTTTTGACTAGCGGGAATTACGAATATATTCATTTTTAGTTTCTTATGGATTCTTGATTTTTTTCATTTAGGTTTTGATTTATTGGATGGATTTTCAGTGGGTTATAAGAATGGAAAAAAGGACGGCCTCGGATGATGTTGTCCCCTTATGCGGAATCGTGGGAGATTATCGAACTTTTATCGAGGACTTCAAGAGAGAACTGGAGTTCGTGGAATGGTTGGAAGGAAGAGTCTTGATGAAAAAAGTCTACGATATTACTTGATAATCTGAAAAGAATGGCTATCTTTGCATTGTTCTCATACGAGTTAGGAAGACAAGTAAAAGCAAGCATCTTTTCCCTAAAAGGGATGCTTGCTTTTTTTATTGTCCCATACCGAGGGGGTACTACAACAAGGACGGTTGTTCTCTCAATTTCCTAACAATAAGTATGCAGAATGAGAACAAGCCAACATCTTGTGATAGTCGCCATTGAGGTGGAGGTTATCAGACTTGTCCGGGTGCGAGCCTACAAGCGAGTACGTTTCGGCAAGGTTGAGAGAGTCCGCAGCCACTACAGACGTTATTAGGGTAATGTCTGTACCCGGCTGCCACTCTGAGCCGTAAGGCTCTCTGCTTCACCCCTCGGTTTTTATATGTCCTTAACATACAAAATACCGTTTTGCTATCATTTTGCAGGATTTGCTGTCCAATCTATCTTGATGTATTAAATCATATCTGAATTTATGTCCAAAAAAGATGGTGATATGTATTGAAAACGTATCACCTTATCTTTTTGTATTAAAATCTTCATTCTGTCTTAACATTCTTGATGGAGACTGTGTTGTCTGAAAAATATACATCACCAGAAGCTTGTTCGAGAACCAACGCCCCGAAAGAATTAGTAGCTCGATATTTGAGTGTTACTTCATAGCATCCTTTCGAATAGTTGTAACTTGATGTATAGTTTACTTCTTCGTAAGATTTTGCATTCTTTAGATTATCTTTGAGGTAATCTTTGAAATAGTTTTTTGCTAGTATTTGATGAGTGGTGGAATTGTCGTTGTAGTTCTCCGATGCAGAATCTTTGCCCCCACCTATGGATATGATTATCGCAAGTATTATTACTCCAATTACTGTATATAAAAGGCATCCTCCCTTTTTCTCTTTGTTTGGCAATTGATTATCCATAGCACGTACAATTTATCAAGTTGATGCATTTCTGGCTTGTGCTAATATGGCATATTTTCTTATGCCATATTATGGACTGTATCCACAGCACACCTAAGGTGCATATTCCAATCATATTATATTACCAATTATCTTCGTCCTTGGCTTTCTGCACAACTTTATTTAATTCTTCAATATGATAAGCCATAAGCAGAACAAGTTTGTTAAAAGTTTCTTCCGCAGGCTTTTTCGCTATATTTGTTTTCCACGCATCGTGATTTGGATTTATTGGAGAAGCATCTATTGGATTATAGTACTTCTTATTTGTCCCTTGTATGTTTGCATTGATAATACTATTGCACGAAACAGATACTTTCATCCTGTCTTCTTTGAAACGAACTTCTATTGTTAGTTCTCCTTGTGTGTACCACATTTTCATAGAGTGAAAGGCTAATTCTGGAGTAATGATTTTAACGACATAATAATCATCTGTGGCGTTCTTCAACGTTTGATTAGAGTCATTAAGCATTGTCAAGAAGTAACTTTTGACGGCAGCTGAGGCATCTGCCTTGGTTATGCTGAACGGAATGACCTTTTCAACAACAACTTTTCCATCTTTTACAGTATACATATCTTCGGTTACCTGAGCGTTCATTGTCAGAATAGCCAAGATACAAGAAAGTAATAGTGAATAAAACTTTTTCATATTTGAACCCTTTTATGCTGTTCTAATAGTTATTGGCAAAAATAGTCATTTTCACGATAATCCAATCATTTTTTGGGGGGGAGAAATGATATGTGTGCCTTTACGTATGATACACTTTTTGCCGTTGTAGGGGTGGCTTTCAGAGAGACCGTAGTTTTTCAGATAGTTGTAGGAAACGCCTATGGTGTCCCTATCCCAATTGTCGGTTTGGGCTTTGATGTTTCCGTAGTAATAATGTTGTCCGTTCAAGGTGGACAACGTTCCTTTCTTGTTTATCCATATCGCAAAGGTCGGTAAAGTTGCAACGGAAAAATGGCGTGTCCTATAAGTGCCTGAAGGTCAGTCGATTCGGCGCTTACCTTTATTGTGCTTTCACTAAAGATATACATTTATGTTCTTCATTAATAATGTGTTACCTTCCACTCGCCTGAATGTCAAAGTATGAAATGCTCCCGTTGATTCATAAAGACATATAAGATTTAGCCAGTCTAAAAAGGCAGGTGGAATTCACAAACATATTAAGAAACTATATATGTCAGTCGCAAAGTCATAAGATTCACGGATAAATGCGGTTCCTTGTCCTGATTTTGACTCCGCTATATGGAAGCTCTTTTGATAGTTAGGAAAATATATTACCTTTGTGCGGGTAAAAACAAGTTATACCGGTTATTTAAAAATCTTATTTAATCTTATGAGAAGAGTTATCTTATTGATTCTGACCACGCTCTGTTGTATTCCTTTTGTGCAGGCGCAAGATATCATAACCACAAAGGATGGCAAAGATATTCAGTCAAAGATTCTTGAAGTCAATGCAAATGAAGTCAAGTACAAGAAATATAATAACCTTGACGGTCCGACATTCACATTATCGAAGTCGGAAATACTTATCGTCAGATATGAGAATGGCGAAAACGAGGTGTTTCAAGAACATAACAACTCTGTGGACAAGAAATACAATACAACCGCCGAAGTTGTTGTTGGTATGAGGTATCGTGAATACAAAAATCTGTATAATACTAAGGAATATGTGCCACAGCGTGATGACCCTTACAGCCGTGCCTGGGCGGGAATCGCTTCATTTATCATTCCTGGTTTGGGGCAAGGAATAGTTGGGCAATGGGGACGTGGATTTGCTATTATCGGTACCAATGTTGGTTTATTGGCCTTGCAATTATCCGATACGTACATTTACGATGATGGCACAACTGAGATGGGCGGTTTGGCTTGGGGAGCGTTTGCGGCTCGTCTGGCTTTGAATATATGGAGTATTTGCGATGCTGTCCACATCGCGAAAGTGAAAAATATGTACTATCAGGATCTTAGGACGCAAAGGGCAGCCTTCGATCTTAAGGTTGAACCTTATTTCGCATACACTCCTACAAGTGTGCAAGGATATTCTCAACCTACAGCAGGTCTTTCTCTCAAACTGAATTTCTAAGCATTGATCCAAAGAATATGCAGGCGAGCCGTGGAAATCCCAATGGCTCGCCTTTTTTAGTCTTATATTTAAGGCTAACCCTGACAGCGATTGGTAATTGATTGAATATCAGTTGATGACCCTCCACCTCTTGACCCATAGAGACATACGAGATCTTGCCCTCCATTTTTGACTGGCAGGAATTACGAATGTAGTCATTGTCAGTTTCTTATGGATTCTATATTCTGTGACTTTCGTTTTTTGGGGGATTGGATGGATTTTCAGTGGGTTATGGGAATGAAAAAAGGACAGCCTCAAACGAAGCTGTCCCCTTGTGCGGGTGAAGGGACTCGAACCCATACGCTTGCGCACCAGATCCTAAGTCTGGCTTGTCTACCAGTTTCAACACACCCGCAAAGCCTTCCGGCAGGGGAATCTAGATGATGATAGGGATTCCGCAGGGAGTTTGGGCGATTGGAAGCTGCCTTTGCTCCGAGTCCGAAAGGTTTGCAAAGATAGTTGAAATCTGTTAATATTCAAATATTATTTTTCTGCCCGTCGCGCTCTGCCGCATCGTTCGTTCCGGCTGGTTCAGCGTGCGGAAGATGTGAGCCGGCACCGTTGTCACCGATGTTACCGGCGCCGGTGACGGTCTCAAGGGCTTTGAGGGTTTTCTTTTCGTCGGCGGAGAGGTCTTCCGTCAGGGAGGCGGAATAGTCAAGTTCCTTCTTTTTGTTCTCTATCGCCTTCTGCGACAGCTCGTTCTGCTTCAGAGCCTGCTCCACGCCCTTCTCGAATATGTTGTGGATGGCGGAGGTCAGGTTTAGCGTCAGACTGTTGACCTGATCATTGAAAAGAGGGATGTTGCGGCTCTTGTACTTTGTCTTGCCGAGTTTCCACTTCCAATTGTCGAAGGTGCCGTTCACGTTGATGCCGAACTTGAACGGAATCGGCGACTTCAGGGCGGAAAGGTGGTACTTGAACCGCTGGTCGAAACCCTGAAGGCCGCTGGCCGCGATCGAGTAGCGGTCGATGTTCAGCAGGAACGGGAAGATCTCCATGTGGTTCTCCTTGATGATGCCGCGGATTGACAGGGATTTTATGAAGCTGGAGTCCTTGTCCTTGAACATCAGGGATCTGCGGAGCTTGTTGAGTTCGTCACTGTCGGTCAGGGACAGGTTCTTGCCGTCAATTTTCACTATGCCGCTCAGGGTCGGCAGCACAATGTTCATGGATGTGTCGATCGAGCTTGTCGCGGCGATCTCGCAGTCGAGCAGTCCCCTGAAAGCCTTGAGCATAGGCACGATGCTGTCCACTGCCGGGAACAGCTGGATAACCTTCTCGGCTGTGATGCCGGACAAGGTGAGGTCGAAGCCGGCCTTGAGGTCTTTCTTGGTGCGGGTCGAATAGAAACCTTCGAGGTACACGTCGCCCATGTTCGTCGTCGCGAGGGTGTTCGTCGCCTGAAGGCAGCGCTCTTTCATCACGATGTCCGAGGCCACCCAGGATGTCTCCAGGTTTGAGTATCTTATCTTGTTGGCGCTCAACGAGATCTTGGCGTTGAGGTTGGACGGCAGCACGACCAGCGAGGTGGAGGCGGTCGTGTCCGCGGCTGTCATCTCTTTGACGGTGTTGAGGTAGGCGTTGTCATCAACTCCGGAGAGAGCCGCGTTGTGGCCTATAGGCGTGAATTTCTTTCCGGCGTTGAGCGCGATGAGGATCTCGTTCATGTCGATCTCGTCGGAGGTTATGCCCAGATCCAGGTTGAGCCTGCCCTTGCCGGAGACAAGAAACCTCTTGAGACCGGTAAGATGGCCGGTGGCGGAGATGTCCGACACCCCGGATTTGAACGATAGTCTGTTGAGGTCGATCGTGTTGTTGGAGAACTTCCCGCTGAATCCTGTTATCCTGTTGTCGAGTGGATAGTACGGGGTGATGACAAGACCTTCGGCGAGGTCGATGTTCCCTGTGATGTCCCAGTCTCTGATGTAGTTCGCAAAGGATTCACCAAGTTGGATCTTGATGTCGCTCTTCTCGAAATCCTTTTCGGAAAGATAGTCCGGCAAGGTGGTTCCGGACGCATATTTCCCGAACACTTTCCTGAGCAGGGAGTCGCGTTTCACTCCAGGGTAGATCCTTTGCAGGGAGTCCAGCAGGTGTTTCCTGCGAAGCTGTCTCTCCGCGGAGTTCGGATGCGCCTCGACCGACAGCCTCGCATCCTGTCCGGAGAGCCTGGTGACTCCTTCGCGGAGAGTTATGTTCTTGTTCCTGCTGGACAGGCTGATGAACGGCACGCTATGCGTTCCTGTCTGCTTAAGACTCAGTTTGAATGTGTTGACAGAGCCGATGGCTCCTACGAAACAGGAGTCTATGTCCATCATTCCGATGGAAGCGATGTCAAGATGGCCGTGGATCGGGTGGCGCTTCGGATCAGCGGACATCCTCTCCTTGGTGTTGTGTGCCGAAAGAGTCAGACCGGTACCCCGTATGAACGTCGAGGCGCCATATTCAGTCAGCATGCTGTCGATCGCCACGGAAAGTCCCGAGTGCCTGTGGCCGCTACCGCCGTGTCCGTCGTGGTCATCCTCGTCGTGGTTGAAGGCTCCGAGGCTGATGTCCGTGTGGCCTAAGTAGGCGAACAGGGTGTCTTTCGGAATGCTGATCCGGATGCCGTTGCTCTCCAGAAGCCCCTCAAGCCCGATCTCGGAGAAATTGAACGCATCCAGTTGGGACAGGCGGAAGTCTCCCTCGATTATTCCTTCAAGGTCGCCGTGGACAGAAACCCCGAGGCTGTCAGGAAGGTAGCAGGCCAGCGAGTCCAGGACGATGTGGATGTCGCTGCTGATGTCGAACTTCGGATCCGCGCCAAGAAGGTCGTCGGCTGTCCCGCTCATCATCACCTTCATCCCGTTGACGCTGAAGCAGAAATCCGGCACCTCGGCGGTGAGTTTTCCGTCTTGGCTCGTGGCCGTGATGTCAAGGTCGAAACGTCCGTCGCCGGAAATGCCCTCCCAGCCGATCCTGGAATCCGGAACCTGGATCCTCACCGAAAGAGGAGGGAGGCTGCCGGTACTCTTGTCATAACTGCCGTCGCAGAATGCATTGACGGAGAGCGTTGCATCGGTGCGCAACTTCTTAAGAATAGGGAAGTTGTCTCCGAAATACCCGGCTATCTCATTGACGGAGGCGTTTTCCGTCGCCACAGATCCCTTGATGTGAATATCCTTACCTGAGAAGTCCGCCTTCCCGTTGGCCGAAAGCCCGACGGTGGCTACCCGCGCGGTCATATTCCCGACCGTCACGCACTTTTTCCCAAGTTCCGGGAATATGTCGCCTTCGATCTCGACCGGAATCGACATCCTGCCGGATGATTCCATGCCGAGGAACAGCCTCGAAGAGAGGTTGACATCGAAGTGGCCGGCGCGTTCCTTGATCCCGAGCCGCTCTACCCCAAGGGCTACCGTGTCCGCAGGAAGCCGCCCCGCCACGAACAGCGAGTCCATCTCAAGGCTCACCCCCTCGATCTTGTTCCTCTTTGCGTCATAACGCCCCTTCGCGGTGAGCTGCTTTAGGAATATGCATCCGAATATGGTGTCGGAGGGATTCGTGTAGACTATGAATGGCCGTCCTCCGAGGCTGACCTTGCCCACCGAGACCGGCGGCAGCGTGGAGGCGATGGTGTCGCCATCCTCTTTCACGGAACCGTCGCCGAATATGTTCCAGTTCGCCGTGGTGGAGTCGTACTGGTGGGCGAATATTCTTGGATGATCAAGAATGGCGTGGCGGATCCTGAGCCTGCCTGTCGCAGCGGCAAGGTAGTTGACCGAGACGGAGAACTTTCTGAAGTGTGCCAGGGTGTCGGCTCCCTCTCCGCGCCCTGATTTCAGTAGGTGGCCTCCCGGAACGTCCAGAGAGTCGAACGCGGCGAACCTGTCGTGGGGGTAGGTGATGGAGAAGTTGTCGATCGTGACGTTGAGGTTAGGGAAGCTCTTGAACATGGAAGCCTTGACGCCGGTGAACGTGACGTCCCCGTCGACATATTCCTTGGCCACATCGTTGACGACTCTTGTCAGTACCTTGGAGTTCAACGCGATCTGCAGGACGATGATGATCACCGCCCAGACGCCGAAGATTGTCCAGAGTGCCGGGCGGAGCCAGCGCCGCGCCCCTTTTTTGACGACATCCTTTCCCATAATCTACAAATATAGCTATAATTAGCCGGATTCAGTACTGCTGATAAGTAAGCGTTAATAAATTAGTTGGTAATCTTTGATTGTCTTTTCGGTCTGGCGGTTTTTTCTCATCAGTCATGTGCCACCGGCACACTCCTTCTTCAAAAAGACATCTATCCTCGAAAATACCGCCAAATCTTTACCAATTAATGATTTAGGATTATTAAGTAACCTTCAAAAAATAACCTGCCTCATCTTAAAGAATCTTTTCGGTCTATATCTGTTTTCTCATCAGTCATGTGCCACCGGCACACTCCTTCTTCGAAAATAGATCTATCCTCGAAAATCTTCTCCTAATCTGAAGCAGGTTATTTTTTTCACGTTACTAAATACGAAAACCGGACCGCTGGGCGCGATCCGGTCATGATTGTCTGTGTCAGTCTTGATTACTGCTCGTCGAGCAGCTGGAGGTGCTGAACGTAGATGGCCTTCATCTTCGCGGCTCTTCTCTTTACAGAAGGCTTCTCGAAGTTCTTGCGGGCGCGAAGCTCACGGATGGCACCGGTCTTCTCGAATTTTCTCTTGAATTTCTTCAGAGCCCTTTCGATGTTCTCGCCTTCCTTGATAGGAACTATGATCATAATGCTGTTACCACCTCCTTTTTTTCTCTAAACTTGGGAATATCAAGACATTTTCCGTCATAAAATTTCCAAGCGCTCTCTAAAGCGGGTGCAAAGATAGGAAAAAAATGTTAATTTTGTCAAAACAAAAATGTTATTTCGATGGATAGCCCGTTTTTGTACAATAGATACGTTACCGGCCAGCATTTCATTGGCCGTAAGGAAGATTGCGCCATCCTTGGTAACCTTTTGACACAGAGTGAGAATGTGGTCGTCTGGGAGCCGTTTGGCGCAGGAAAGAAATCTCTTGTCCATCAGGTTTTCACCAAGATGAAAGTGAACGGGGATAGGTTCACGGTGGGGGAGATGACAGCGTTGGACATCAGGGAAGGCGAGTCTTTTGTAAAGAGGCTGGGAGCCGCTGTCATAAGGCTGGTGGCATCCACCCCCGACGAGTATGAAAAGATAGTCACTGCCTATATGGAAGGCACGCACTGGGTCTTTGACCGCAAAGCGTTCTCGGATAGGGACATAATCCTCTCCACGAACTGGGATCTGGACGACAAGGATCTCAAGTCCGTCCTCAGACTGCCTTACGTCCTTGCGGCCGAGAGGGGAGAGAAAACGTTTATGATCATCGACGAGTTCCAGAATCTGGATCTGGCCGATGACGGCGAGCGGATCTTCAAACTGATGGAGGAAGTGATGGACGAGGCCAAGGCTGAAGGCCTGAGAATTTTCTCCTATATATTCATAGGCTCGCAGGTCAATGCGATGGAGGACATATTCATAAAGAGGCATTTCTTCTACCGCAGGGCTACCCGCTTGAAACTGAGCAGGGTGGATGAGAGGGAGATTGTCGAGCACATCATCAAGGGATTCCTCGCCAGCGGTAAGGTCATCGACAGGGACCTGATCAGCGGAGCGTGCCGCCTCTTCAAGTGCAATCTTTTCTATGTCAATCATTTCACCTCTGTCTGCGACTCGCTGTCCAAAGGCTACATAATGGAGCCTGTCCTGCTGGAGGCCCTTGCGACCGTGATGGCGATAAACAGAGGCCGCTTCATCTCGATGATGAACGACCTCACCACCTTCCAGGTGAGCCTGCTGAAGGCGATCATCGACGGCTATTCGAAGTTCAGCACGGCTGAGGTGATCCGGAAATATTCCCTCAACTCGTCCGCCAATGTGCGCCGCCTGAAGGACGCTCTGATGAAGAAGGAGATTCTGACTTTTGTCGGCGAGGATGCGAAACCGGTGATTCTCGACCCCTTGTTCGAGTACTGGCTCAGGAACTACTATTTCAAAAAGAATCAATAATTTACGAATATGCGGTCGCGGCCGCGCGCAACCTTTCAAAGGAGGATGAATATATGAACTCAGCGAAAAAGAAAATCGCCGTTCTGACGGGCGCCGGAGTGAGCGCCGAGAGCGGACTCAGCACATTCAGGGGCAACAACGGCCTGTGGGGTGAATATGATCCCGAAGAGGTCGCTTCAATCCAGGGCTGGTACCGCAACCGGGAACTGGTCCTGAATTTCTACAACGGTCTGCGCAAGAGGCTCAGCGAGGTGAAACCGAACGCCGCGCATTACGCCATCGCTGATCTGGAGAAGGAATATTCAGTGACGGTCATCACCCAGAACGTTGACAATCTGCACGAAAGGGCCGGCAGCACGAAGGTCCTGCACCTCCACGGCGAGGCGACGAAGGTTCGGCCCGAGGACGGTGAATATGACCGGTCATATTCAGAAAAAGAGGTGATTGACATCGGTTACGATGAGGTTCATCTGGGGGACAAGGCTCCGAACGGCAGCCAGCTGCGTCCGCACATCGTCTTCTTCGGGGAGGCCGTCCCGAACATCGAGAAGGCTATCGACATCGTCTCCGCCGCCGACATAATGTTGATCGTCGGCACATCTTTGAATGTCTACCCCGCCGCCGGCCTTTACCGCTATGCCCCGAACGGCATTCCGATCTACCTGATCGACCCCGAGGATGTGGCCATCGCCGACCCTCGCATCACCCAGATCCACCAAGTCGCCACCAAAGGCATGGAGACCTTCCGCCGGATGCTCGGACAGTAGGTTTTTCAAGAAGGCATATTTTCACCAGAGTCAGTGGCGCATCCGGCACGCCTCATAGGCGGTGCTTCCGGCCACAGTCGTCACCTGCGGAGAGGGCTGCGCCAATGAGCGACGTTTTCGCCCCTTTCTGTTGCCTGTGAGTGCCGGGCGGCACCCTTGGGCGACGTTTTCGCCCCTTTCTGTCGCCTGTGAGTGCCGGGCGACACCCTTGGGCAGCGTTTCAGGCTCTTTCTGTTGCCTGTGAGTGCCGGGCGACACCCTTGGGCGACGTTTATGCCCCTTTCTGTTGCCTGTGAGTGCCGGGTGGCACCCTTGGGCGACGTTTATGCCCCTTTTCGTTGCCTGTGAGTGCTGGGCGACACCCTTGGGCGACGTTTATGCCCCTTTCTGTTGCCTGTGAGTGCCGGGCGACACCCTTGGGCGACGTTTTCTCCCCTTTCTGTCGCCTGTGAGTGCCGGGCGGCACCCTTGGGCGACGTTTATGCCCCTTTCTGTTGCCTGTGAGTGCCGGGCGACACCCTTGGACGGCAATTCCGGTCGCATTCGTGGCCCAAAGGGGGCGGCGTTTTGTTTCGATGAGAACATTTCTTGTCTGTCCGGTGTTAAAAACCGAGGAATTATTGTAAGTTTGTGCGGAAACGTGACCAATTAAGGATGAACTTGTTTCGAATATTCAATAAAGTGATTCTCGTTGCGGCTGTTCTTTTGGCCGGCTGCGAGGAGAGAAGTGTGCCGGCAGGATTGAGGGCACCTGTCCTGCCATCGGCAACCGCGCAGGTGCAGGATCTCCAGGTCACACTCACGGCGAAGTTCAAGACCGAGGAAGACATGGCCGCCGCCATTGAATATGGATTTTATTTCGGGACTGATGAGTCTATGATGGAAAGGCACAAAGTGAGCCGGCCAGACGGGTTGGGATATTCATTGACAATAGAGAATCTTGAATATTCCACCTCCTATTTTTATAAGGTTTGGGTAGGTAACGGACGCGACGAGCAGGTCTCCTCTTTGTTGACGGTTCAGACGGGAGACAAGCTAATTGAACCTGATCCGCCTGTTGATCCTGACCCTCCGGCAGAAGGGATCATTCAGTTCAAGGATCCTGCCGTGAAGGCTCTTTGTGTCGCCAATTGGGATCGGAATGGTGATGGCGAGTTGTCTGTGGCTGAGGCGGCTGATGTGATGGATTTAGGTCGCGTTTTTGAAAGCTCAGACATTGTGTCGTTCAACGAGTTGGCATATTTCACCAACCTGCGTGTCTGTTCTTTTGCCTTGTGCCATAAGTTGTCCGAAATCAAATTGCCGGACAGTATTCTTAAGATTTCAGCCAGCGGCTTCAGTGAATGCTGGGAGTTGAAACTGACCGGTCTTCCTAAGAATCTGACTCAAATGGGCGAATGGGCGTTCCATCAGTGTAAGAATGTGAGATTTACATCTTTGCCTGATGGTCTTGAGACTATTGGGTGGTATGCCTTTGCCGGAGCGGACAACATTGAATTGACTGAGTTGCCGTCCAACCTCATATCAATAGGCTCGGCTGTTTTTGCGGGTAAGCAAGGTGTCCTTCCCGAGGACCTTCCCGCTTCGTTAAAGATGATAGGTGCAAGTACGTTTGGTGGGATAAAGAATTTCAATCCAAAGAGCATTCCGTCAGGAGTGTCAGAGATAGGGGAAGGTGCTTTCGATGGCTGCGAGGCTTTGTCTTGGACAAAACTGCCTGATTATCTGGTTAGGATCGGTGAGAACACGTTCCGGAATTGCTGGCATCTGGCTGCGACTGAGTTGCCTTCCGGCCTTAGGGAAATCGGCAATAATGCGTTCGAGAATTGCTATCTTCTGAATATTACAGAGTTGCCGGATGGCCTTTTTACAATCGGTGATGGTGCGTTTAAAAATTGCGGAATAAAGAGCCTCTCGATTCCGGCAAGTGTCGATCATATTGGTACCGATGCCTTTTATGGCTGTTATCCTTCCGTCGTCAAGATTTACGCATCAGAGCCACCGAAAATGTTGGACACCTATCTTGGAAATAGGGCAGAGGCTATTTATGTGCCGGAACAATCTATCCCGAAATATGAATCCGCCGCAAATTGGAGTAAATGGAAAGGCAAATACAAGGCCTTGTCTGATGGCGACTCACCGGAACCACCGACCCCTGACGGAAAGAATATTCAGTTTAAGGATTCCGCTGTCAAGGCGATTTGCGTTTCCAACTGGGACAAGGATGGCGATGGCGAATTGTCATATGAGGAGGCTGCGGATGTCAGGACAATCGGAAGTGCATTCTCTCGCAGTACAGACATCCGTTCATTCAAAGAGTTTGAGTATTTCACAGGACTCATAGCTGTCCCGGACGATGGATTCTCTGGCTGTAAGTACCTGATTGATTTTAAATTGCCTGCCAAGGTGATCCGAATAGGAAACAGGGCGTTCTCAGGCTGTCCCAACTTGTGTCTGACAGAACTACCAGATGGTCTCGAAGACATAGGGCATAGTGCGTTTGCCGGTTGTGGAAACATAAGATTGAATTCGCTTCCAGAGACATTGAGGTCGATAGGCGCTTATGCTTTTTCTTCTTGTGGTAATGTAAACTTGACCAAACTTCCTCCTCTTTTGACTTCTATTGAGACAGGAACCTTTGAGGGAAGCAATGGGGTGCTTCCTGAAGAGTTGCCGTCCGGTTTGGTCTCTATAGGCCCGAGCGCGTTCAGATGTATAACTAAATTGAATCTCAAGAAGCTTCCTGACGGTTTGACGTTTATTGGCCTCCAGGCTTTTGAGGAGTGTGAGACACTTGCCTTGACTGAACTTCCGTCAGGGTTGACCACTATTGAGCTCAGAGCGTTCAAACGCTGCGGGAATCTGAAGTTGAAGAGCCTTCCGGCGGGGATTACAAAAATTGACGAAGAGGCGTTTGCGGGCTGTGTCTCTTTGGAGTTCACCTCGCTTCCCGAAGCTTTGACGGAGATTGGCAAAATGGCCTTTATGAACTGTGCGTTCAGGCAGTTGACCCTCCCTGCGGGAGTTGTCCGGATAGAGGAGGATGCTTTCAAGGGTTGTGAGTCCTTGAAGGTGGTAGATGTCCTGGCGAAAGACCCTCCTGTTATGGATGACATTTATATTGGTGAATATGCGGATGTCATCTATGTTCCGTCTGCCTCCTTGGAAAAATACCGTACCGTCCCAGGTTGGAGCCAATGGAAAGACAAGATCCAGCCGATTGCCTCTGAGTAATCAATCTATTGACAGCTTTCAGAAGGTTGTTGATGAATCGTCACCGATTGTTTACTCTTGGGCGATTTCCCAAGATTCAATCGTGCGGGTCTGTGTGGAGATATTCACTCCGACCTTGACGAGTACCCTGCCGGTCGCTGAGCTTGCCGAAGTACCGCAATCGATCTCAGAATCGGTCGCTGAGCTTGCCGAAGCACTATCCGCCCCCTCAAACCTGTACGGAATCAGATATCCTTTCTCGTCGATCTTCCTGAGCGCATCCTCGTCCAGATGCTTAGCCGTTGACATATCAAAATGGAACACAGATGCTTCATCCATTCCTTCTTCAATTCCCCGGCCTTAAGTCCATTGAACAACTCCGCTTCCCCCGCGAAGTAACTATGGATCGTGGAGGACAGCAGCGACTTCCCGAACCTCCTCGGCCTGCTCAGGAACACATATTTGTAATTCTCCGCCAGATCGTGCACAAATCCCGTCTTGTCGATGTAGAGATACCCTCCCTCGACAATATTCCTGAATGTCTGTATCCCGATCGGGTATCTTATCCTTTTCGCCTCCATAGCTCCTTATCAATTAATATTCAATCCCAAAGATAATAGTTATTCCGCAAATAATCAGAGTACCTGCTGAACCTTGACATCTGTCACAAATGAGCAGCGCACCGCAACACGCTTAAAGTTTCTTCAAATATCAATTCATAGTGAGCCCTCTTCGGCAACGAAAACGCAGCAATATGTCGCCGAACACCTCCATCTGACCCTCTCCGGAAGCATATTCCGCCATTATCGTCGCCCGAAAACCCTCAAACACATTAATTTGGACCAAATATGGACCAAACAATCACGGAAAGTTTGAATAAATTTGTAAAATCACAAATGGACTCGTAATATGAACGGAATTAGGCAATACTTCTTGTTGGTTGCGCTGCTGTCATTATTCTTTAATAAAGCTGTCGCTCAACCACCGCTTCAGGAAAAACGTATTTATTTGGTTGACGTAACGGCTTCGATGGAGGGCAAAGGAGAGGTGGAGACTCCAGACATATTCCAGACTGTGAAAGAAAGCCTTGCAGAAACCATTCAGCAGATTTATGACACGACGACGGTAATCGAGATAATTCCATTTAGCAATAAAGTTTATAAAGGAATCTATGGGAAGGTGGCTAACAAAGATTCATTGATAAAATGTGTTAATGAACTGACTATAAGAAAAGGTGACACCAACATAGCTGACGCTTGGTCATATGGCTTGACAAGGTTGGATACGACAAAGATCAACTATTTCTTCGTTCTGACGGACGGACTGCATAATTGTGGCCCCAAAAAGGAAGAACTCTATCATAGACTTTCAGGGTGGAATGATTTGTCAGCAGGGAAGTATATGTTTGCATTCTATGTGATGCTTACCCCTAACGCCAAAGAGTCCGAGATTTGCAGAATCGCCGATGAGAACCGTAATATGTGGAAAATCGAGTCCTTGGACATCAACGCATCATTGGTCAAGACATCGCTGACGGTTAGAAAAAATGTGTTTTATGATAGGAGCGTACAAATATATTTTGATTCAAACAATCCTAACCTAAATCTGAATAAGGTAGGGATAGAGGTATCGTTGGAGGATAATCCATATTATGATATAGAGAATCAAAGGATGATAGGAACTAATGGTCCTTTGTCCTTTGACATAAAGGAAAAATGCGCTAAAGAAAAAATACCTCAGTGTGACACTCTTGATTTGACAATAAAGCATAATTCTGAGGAATATCCTTTTGTTTTCATCACTCCGGATATTGTGTCTGTTGAAATCACAAACCAAGGCACAAGAACTGTAACGATGTCAATTAATGGAGAAAGAGTTGATTCTTTGTTGGATTTTGGATCCGTAAGATTCAAGGAGCCTCTGGTTGGCCTATTCAAGGCTGATATATTTAGAAAATCATTGAGATACTGGCCATATTCTTTGGCCGTTCCTGACACAGCCATCTATACAGCCAAAGTGACATTGTCATTTAACGGTGAGGCCGTAAGGTCTAATTCTTCCATAAGGCTGAATCTTCTTGATGAGAATAATAAATCTATGTCTGAACAAGAAGGCTTTGGCTACACTTCCGAAACACTTTCGGCGTCAAAGGATGTAAAAGAGTTCCTGTTGGATTATAAGGTCATCCCAACACTGGGAAACATAAAGTTTTCAGGAAAAATCATAGCGGAGACGACCGCCGTTGATTCAGTCGGCAGCGTTGCCGTAAAGACTGGACAGGATAAGGTCGGAGTCTGGCGACTGTCGCAAGAGATCGAGCCTAATGTCCTTGCTTGGATTCTGTGGATAGTGTCTATTCTTCTGCTTTTGTTGTTGGCATATTTGCTTATAAAATTGATTGTTAAACTTGCTCGTTTTATTTTTGGGGCTTTGACGAGTCTTAGTAACACTAAGAATAAGGTCAGGGGAGATTTCACGGAATTATCAGGAGAACTGAGGATGGGCAACAATAATAAAAGCATCTCTGAGAAAGCCAAAGAGAAGAGTAAGTATAAAACTTTGCCGTGGGTCGGACAAAATTATGAGCAAGGGGATTACAGTCACGGAAAGAGAGTTTTGGTTTTAGGAGAAAGTCATTATTGCGGATCACCTGAGGAGTTTGTGCCAGATATAACAATTAATGTTATTAAGGATGTGCTCGATCCGGATTCCGAACACGAAGCGTATAAAAACACATACACAAAGTTTGCCAAGGCGTTTTCTGGCATATTCGGAAAATTAGAACAAAGTGATAAGGTAAGGATTTGGCACTCATTGGCTTTTTACAATTATGTTCAGTTCCCGATCACGGGGCCACGGACCGCACCTACAGAACAAGAGTTTCGGGATAGCGAGGCGGCGTTTTGGAATGTACTTGTAGAGCTTCAGCCTGACCTGATCATAGTGTGGGGGCAAAGGCTTTATAAACATCTTCCTGGATGTGGCCACCAAGCGCAGGATGTGACTATCGGTGATGGCAAAAGCATTGAGACTTGGGAATATACTCTCTCTAATGGCCATACGGTCCGTGTGCTTCCTATAAACCACCCGTCGTCAGGCTTTAATCCTGAAAAATGGCATAGAGTTATTAAACTTGTATGTAGATGAGATCCAATCTATTAATGTATATAGTTTCCCAAATTATATAGTACGTAGATAACTCCCTATATGAAATATGTTACAATACAAATACTGCTTGTACTGGCTTTGATTCTTGTCATCTTTGGCATCCTTGTTTTGATCTGGACTATGACGAGGAAACGGAATGGCTTAAGATATGAGGAGATTCTGCGCAGTGATTTTCATATCCCGATTGAGAACGGGACGCTATTCAGAACTTTAAATGTGTATGCGGCAAGGAGTGCGATAAGAACACTTCGCAGGGCAAAGGCGAATTTTGATGCGGCTTCGTCTGACGTGAGGTACAAAAAGGCCTATTTTGATAACGTGAATTTAACATATTTTTGTATAATTAACTATCAAGTTTGACGGTCTTTGCCTTTGCAGGGCGTCCGCGTCGTTTCGGGGAGACCTTTCTGGATTTGTATTCAGTTCCGCAACCTTCAGGGATGTCAAAGCCAAAGGCCTTGCAGATATCTTTTGGGGCACCGACAAACGGAGTGATGAACTTGGCCCGACCATTATGCTCTATGCAGCGGATCGACCGCATTTCGTCAAGGATATCCTGGGTTGAAGCGAACTGTTTCTTGAGCCCTGTCGTCTTCCAGATATGGCGCACGTATGAACTTATTATCAGGCCGACGAAGAGGATGAGGAGCCTGCCCGTCTTTCCTTCCTCCG
>OLNW01000120.1_pt1 | contig 98649 bp, 77 predicted proteins | sample 1672121 | NCBI WGS metagenome assembly OLNW01 (sample SAMEA3136648, study PRJEB25190) | human gut metagenome
GCCGGCGGCCGTCAGGGGGGTGTAGAGGGTCTCCAGGGCGTCCGGGGGCAGCCAGTCGTCGGAGTCGGCAAAGGCAAAATACGCGCCGTTGGCCTGGGTCATGCCCAGGTTCCGGGCGGAGCTGACCCCGCCGTTGTCCTTGTGGAAGACCCGCACGCGGGGGTCCTCCTTGGCGATCTGGTCACACAGCGCCCCGCTGTGGTCCGGGGAGCCGTCGTCGATCAGTAAAAGCTCCAGATCCTGAAAGGTCTGGTTTAAGATGGAGTCGGTACACTTGCGGAGAAAGCTCTCCGCCCGGTAGACCGGTACAATCACCGAGATTTCCGGCATACAAGATCCTCCTTCTTTCCGGATGCGGTACGATCCTGCCGCAAGCTCAGTGGCAGGCGGCCTTAAGCTGTGCGGCGCGGTCGGTCTGCTCCCACTTCACGCCCAGGTCCTCACGGCCCATGTGGCCGTAGGCGGCCAGCTGCTGGTAGATGGGCTTTTGCAGGTCCAGGTCGCGGATGATGGCGGTGGGGCGCAGGTCAAAGGTCTTGCGGACGGCCTCCTCCAGCACAGAATCGGCCACGGTGCCGGTGCCGAAGGTCTCCACCAGGATGGAGACGGGCTGGGCCACGCCGATGGCGTAAGCCAGCTGCACCTGGCAGCGCTTGGCCAGGCCGGCGGCCACGACGGTCTTCGCCACCCAGCGGGCAGCGTAAGCGGCGGAGCGGTCCACCTTGGTGGGGTCCTTGCCGGAGAAGGCACCGCCGCCGTGGGGGGCAGAGCCGCCGTAGGTATCGACGATGATCTTCCGGCCGGTCAGGCCCGTGTCGCCCTGAGGACCGCCGATGACGAAGCGGCCGGTGGGGTTGACATAGACCTTGGTGTTCTCGTCCATGAGGTTTGCCGGGACGGTGGGCTTGATGACCAGCTCGATCATGTCCTTGCGGATCTGGTCCAGCTCGACCTTGGGGCTGTGCTGGGTGGAGAGGACCACGGTGTCCACGCGGACGGGCTGGTTGTTCTCGTCATACTCGACCGTGACCTGGGTCTTGCCGTCGGGGCGCAGGTAGTCGACCTTGCCCTCCTTGCGGACCTGGGTCAGGCGCTTGGCCATCTTGTGGGCCAGGGAGATGGCCAGGGGCATCAGCTCAGGGGTCTCGTCGCAGGCGTAGCCGAACATCATGCCCTGGTCGCCGGCGCCGTTGTCCAGTTCGCTCTCGCCCTCGGCCTTGGCCTCGAAGGACTTGTCCACGCCCAGGGCGATGTCGGCGCTCTGCTCATCGATGTTGGTGATGATGCCGCAGGTGTCGCAGTCGAAGCCGTACTTGGCGCGGTCATAGCCGATGCCGCGAATGACCTCGCGGGCGATCTTGGGGATGTCCACGTAGCACTTGGTGCTGATCTCACCCATGATGTGGATGAGGCCGGTGGAGGCGGTGGTCTCGCAGGCGACGCGGCCCAGGGGGTCCTGGGCTAGGATGGCGTCCAGCACAGCGTCAGAGATCTGATCGCAGATCTTATCGGGATGTCCCTCGGTAACGGACTCAGAAGTAAAAAATCTGTGGCTCATGGGAAGGGTTCCTCCTTAGATAGATAAAGAATAGTAATATAATGTAAAGCAGTTACCAACAAGCTTACACGGACCAGCTCGTGAGATACTTCTCCTGCTCCTCGGTCAGGCTGTCGATCGACAGCCCCAGAGCGGCGAGCTTGGCCCGGCCGATCTCGTCGTCGATGGCATCAGGCACGGCGTAGACCTTCTTTTCCAGCCCGGTCTGCTTCGTCAGCCATTCTGCGGCCAGGGCCTGGACGGCGAAGGACATGTCCATGATCTCCGCCGGGTGGCCGTTGCCGGCGGCGAGATTCACCAGGCGGCCCTCGGCCAATACGTTCAGGGTCTTGCCATTGGGCAGGGTGTAACCGACGATGTTCTCCCGGCGCAGCTGGCTGCTCTCGGCCAGCTCCCGCAGCGCGGCCACGTTGACCTCGCAGTCAAAGTGCCCGGCGTTGGCCAGCAAGGCGTTGTGCTTCATGGCCTGGAAATGGCGGCCCACGATCACGTCCTTGCAGCCGGTGACGGTGACAAACACGTCGCCCAAGGGCGCGGCCTGGTCCATGGTCATCACCCGGAAGCCGTTCATGGTGGCGTCCAGAGCCTTGAAGGGGTCGACCTCGGTGACGATCACGTTGGCCCCCATCCCGGCGGCCCGCATGGCCACGCCCTTGCCGCACCAGCCATACCCGGCGACCACGACGGTCTTGCCCGCCACGACCAGGTTGGTGGTGTGCATGATGCCGTCCCAGACGGACTGGCCGGTGCCGTACTTGTTGTCATAGTAGTGCTTGGCCTTGGCGTCGTTCACGGCCACCATGGGGCAGGGCAGGATGCCGTCCTTCTCGCGGGCTTTCAGGCGGAGGATGCCGGTGGTGGTCTCCTCGCAGCCGCCGATGAGGTCGCCGGCGTACTCCTTGCACTTGCCGCCCAGCAGGTCGATGAGGTCCCCGCCGTCGTCAATGACGATGTGGGGGCGGCACTTGAGCGTCTCGATGAGGTGCGCCTCATACTCCTCGGCAGAAGCGCCGTGGATGCCAAAGGTCTCCACGCCCAGGCTGGCCAGGCCCGCGGCCACGTCGTCCTGGGTGGAGAGGGGGTTGGAGCCGGTCAGGCTCACCTGCGCTCCGCCCTTGCTGAGGACGTAGCCTAAGTTCGCGGTCTTGGCCTCCAGATGGACGGACACCGCCACGCGCAGCCCACGGAAGGGCTGCTCTTTCTCAAAGCGGGCCTCGATCTGGGCCAGGGCGGGCATAAAGTCCCGCACCCACTGGATCTTTCTCCGGCCGGACTCGGCCAGAGCCATGTCTTTTACAATACTCATGGGTCTTGTGTTCCTTTTCTAACTCTGCCTGAGAGACGCTGCCGGTAAGCCGCAGCTTACAAAAAAAGACTTCCCGCAGGAAGCCTTTGTCGCAAGACGCGGCGCCTCCTTATCGCTGTTAGCAGAACCACCTTGCCGGGGCGAAGGCCCTGGGGCAGGTTGGTGTGGGGTCATCAAGCTAACTCTCTCGCCCACTCTCGATAATGCGCTCTATGCAGTTGATCTCCCCACCAATTCAGTAGGGCCAAAACAGTACGTTACATTATACACCATCTTTCGGAAAAGGCAAGCCGTTTTTCAAAATTTTTTTACGTTTAAAAAACACATACAATCATCGTAATAAAACAATAAAATCGTTTTATTCAACATTTGATGAAATTGCTTTCACAATTACATCAAAATGTTCTTTCACATGCTCAGAATTCTCCCACGGAGAAGAAATCACCATATCTTGAAACAGTCCTGTAGAATGATCCGGATTGGTTACTGCAATAACCGCTGAGTACTTTGCTTTAAGAATCAAGCGTTCATGAGTCAAATAATTTGTTCCGACCTCTTCTCTGTCACACAATGTGTTAACATATTTTTTGGCTTCATCGACAACAACTTGTCCTTCTCGGCTCGACTCACTAATTGAATTCATAAGTATGGTTTCAATTGCCCCTTCTTCCGAAAAAGGAATAATCAGCGGAGTAATCTTTACAGATACATCAATTCCGTCAATTTCATTAGACCAGATAGACGTAGATTTATTTTCTATGTCTATCTCACCTACAAACTCTGCGAACCATTCTTTCACGTTCTGAAGAATCGTACTAATAGATTCGTTGTCTCTGTCACGCATAATTACTATGGAGTTAATGGGATCAGAAGGATAGGCGTTAATAAATTTCTCAAATAAGATATCGACTGCATGAGAAAAAGAGTCTTTGCCACCTACGCTCCATATTGCAACACTGTCTTCTCCATTCGTTAAATAATTGACTTCTTGTTTTCTATTTAATGGAGAAACTTTATAATTTTCCCAATTTATTGGTTTTGTAGTAATTTCCCATTTTCTAGTCTTATGCAAATAATATCCAATAAACCACAAATCATCTTTTCCTCCACATAATATGACTGATTTCATACGCGTAACTCCATTTCGAACTGTTCTCTGTCAAAGTAGGCCTCTTCCCCTGACCGAACCTTTTTTCTTGTAACGTTATTTTTATGATCTTTACGTAGAGTTATAACACGCAATACATCTTCAGTTTGGTGTTCGTTGTGATTTATCTCAAGAATAGCATCTATCGCTTCCGCACTGTGCGTAGTAATAAATGCTTGGACATTCCATTTGATACAAGCATCTAAAAACCACTTAAATACATCCTTGAAAGCACTGACATGAATAGCATTATCTATCTCATCAACCAGTATAATCCCATCTTTGCAGTTTGCAATAGACACTGTCAACAAGACAGCTTTCTGTAAACCAGAGCCATATGCAAATAACGGCATAGACCCGGCGTACACATGATGCAAATATATATCCTCTCCAATGATACTGATATCATCAATATTTTTATCGAAGGTTTGTAATATCTTTAAAATTTCTTGTTGACCTTCCCGAACAATATAAGAAGAGAGCAATAGCACGCAACTTCTATAGTAACTAATTGTCGATGATAAATACAAGGAACTGTATAACGGACGCTCTATCGACGTAAATTTTGTGTCCTCACCATTTATAATTTGAACACTCCGATAGTTAACTTTTCCCCCATCAACAGATGTCTTGATGGCTATATCGAGTATTTCCTTTATTGTTCCTGTCGAATCAACTGCCTCGCCAAGTGTTGCATCTACTTCGTACTTGTATTCTTTTCCTTCCACTGTAGCTCCAAGATCAATGTGGTAATAATCTTGTTCTTCGTCCTTTATCTTTTGAAAAACACTCAGAACATAGTTTACAATATTCTTTTTTTTAGCTTCTGCACTAGCCTGCGCTCTCTGTAATGCGATTCGCACAACCTGGCCCATATTATCAGGAGTGCTCATCAATTTTAATGCTTCCAGCAAGCTAGTTTTTCCGCTATTATTCGCGCCAACAAATACATTTATTTTAGAAAAATCATCAAGTTCAAGATTATTTAATCCTCTAAAGTGCATAGCTTTAAATTTTTCAACTACAAGCCGTTTTTTCATTCATGAACACCTCTCTTTCATATATAAGCTAATCATATTTAGGAACGTTTTTTTCAGTATAACTAGGTGTCCCTGGCTTGTCAAGCTCTCTTCCCCATCCAACAACAGTTTTATTTAACATCTCTCAAAAAGGCAAAGAATATAATTTCACCTATAAAAAATAATTTTCTTTTTTACTTTTTCAAAAGCCGGGGAAATGTTCACAGTTTTGTGTAGACTTCCCTCGCGAAAGCGGGTAAAATAAAAATATATTCTATCCTACCCATCCCAACCAATATAAGGAGGTCGTTTCATTGCGTGCCATGCAACAATGGCTGGATCGTTTCTGCGCCAGGCACCCCCGCCTGGGGATCCCCGGTCTGATGCGCTACATCGTCATCGGCAACGTGCTGGTCTATCTGCTCGACATGTTCAGTAAAAGTGGCTATGCCATGGGCACAGGGCTGCTGGGCTTCAGCGCCAGCGCCATCCTGCAAGGGCAGGTCTGGCGGCTGGTCACGTTCATTTTTGTTCCTGCCAGCAGCCATAACATTTTCTTCTTTCTCGTCACCCTGTATTTCTACTACTTCATCGGCAACGCCCTGGAGAACGAGTGGGGGGCCAATAAGTTCACCATCTTCTATCTCTTCGGCGTGATCTTAAATATCGCCGTGGGCTTTCTGGTGGGCACGGCGTCCATGTTCTATGTGAATATGTCCATGTTCTTCGCCTTTGCCACCCTCTTCCCGAACCTGCAAGTCCTGTTCTTCTTCATCATTCCCATGAAGGTCAAGTGGCTGGCCTGGTTCGACGCGGCGTTTTTCGCCTATCAGATCCTCCGCCTGCTCCTGGCTGGGCATTTCCTCTATGCCCTCATCCCCATCGTGGCCATCCTGAACTATCTGCTCTTCTTCGCCTCCGACATTGGCGGGCAGGTATCTTACTGGAAAGGCCGCGCCCAGCACACCGCCAACCAGGCCCGGCATAAAAACCCGAATTTCAGCCGTCCCAACGGAAGAAGCGGCCCCAAGGTCGTGAACTTCCACGACGCCAAGACGCAGACCAAAACGCCCCTGCACAAGTGCGCCGTCTGCGGCAAGACGGACCTGACCAACCCGCAGATGGAGTTCCGCTACTGCTCCAAGTGCAACGGCTACTACTGCTACTGTGCCGATCACATCAACAACCATATCCACATCCAATAAAAGAGGTGTTATCCCATGACTGATCAGGAACTGGTGGAGCAGGCCTTCACCATGCTCGAGCGCTCCTACGTCCCCTACTCCCACTTTCCCGTGGGGGCCGCCCTGGAAGGGGCGGATGGGGTGGTCTACACCGGCTGCAACGTGGAAAACTCCGCCTTCGGCTCGACGATCTGCGCCGAGCGCACCGCGCTGGTGAAGGCCGTCAGCGAGGGCCGCCGGAAATTCACCCGGCTGGCCGTGGTGGGCAACAGCACGGACTACTGCTGGCCCTGCGGGGCCTGCCGCCAGATGCTGTATGAGTTCGCCCCGGACCTGGAGGTCCTGGTGGCCCGGAAAGACCATCAGTTCGTGAAGTTCCCTCTGCGGGAGCTGCTCCCCCACGGCTTCGGCCCCGAAAGTCTGGACTGACGCCCCTTTCCCCGCATTTCTTACGCACTTCCCCGACCCCTGGCATTGTTCCAACGACGCTTCCTTCGGGAGACGCCGCCACACCCGACCTGAAGGAGGTAACTATGGATCTGCAAGAATATCTGGCCCGAATGAATTCCGGCGAGCCCGTCCAGGGCGGCGGCGACATGCACCGCTTCATGCGGGAGATCAATGAAGTCACCATGCGCCTGACCTGCGAGCTGAACAACAAGTACCACACCGGCGAGGAGGTCCGGGAGATCTTCTCCAAGATCATCGGCAAGCCCGTGGACAAGAGCTTCCGTCTCTTCCCCCCCTTCTACACCAACTGCGGCAAAAACACCACCGTGGGCAAGGGCGTCTTCATCAACACCGGCTGCCATTTCCAGGACCAGGGCGGCATCACCCTGGGGGACGGGACGTTTTTGGGCAACAACGTGGTCCTGACCACCATGAACCACGACTTTAACCCGGAACATCGCTCCACCACCTACCCCGCCCCCATCGTCACGGGCAAAAACGTCTGGATCGGCTCCAGCGTCACCATCGTCCCCGGCGTCACCATCGGGGACGGAGCCATCGTGGGGGCCGGGTCGGTCGTCACGAAAGACGTGCCCCCCTACACCATCGTCGCCGGCGTCCCCGCCCGCGTCATCCGCAAGTTCGACCCCAAGACCGACCACCTGCCCTCCACCCACAAAAAGACCCACGGTGACAAATGATCCCAAGCAGCACAACGTCCCCCTGCCTAAGCTGGCAGGGGGACGCTTTTTCTGTGCTGTCATTATGGCAGGCTGCACTGTGTTTGGTGCCCTGTTCGACATCTACAAGTTCCATCATCGCCACGACGATGAGAAAAAGAAGTAAGCCGCCTGGATTGGCCCCCTAGCGGCTTACTCATTTCAAGCAATTAGGATCAGCCGTCAGTCAGCCGTCCCTTCACGCATATAGTATAACCCAGGAGTCACAGCCTGTCAAGCTGTGGCTCCGTTTTTATCTATCACAGGCTTTCTCCCGGCACCCGCAAAATATCGTTCGCCACGGGGGTGTAGAAGTATCTCGTCACCTCCGCCGGGTCCTTCGTCTGAGCCAAGGCCCACATGAGCTTGGCCACGGCCATCTCCAGGGTCATGTCATAGGTCTCCATCACGCCCAAGTCTGCTTTCAAGCTGTGGCCCACCTGATAAATGCCCAGGTCACTGCCCTCGTTCTGGACCTGGGTGGTGAGGACCACGGTCTTGCCCTGGGCCTCCGCCCGTCGGATGAGGTCATAATAGCCCCCCGCCTCCCCGTCGGGGACGCCGCCCACACCGAAGCTCTCGATGAGCACGCCCCGGCTGTGTTCCAGGGCAAAGGCCAGGTAGTCCGGGGAGAGGCCGGGGATGAGCTTCACCAGGGAGACATTGGTCTCCAAATCATGGTAAAACGCAAGCTGTGTCTCCGCCTGGGGACAGAGATACGGAAGCAAACGCCCCTCCTGCACCACCCCTAAAACAGGGTAGTTGATGCTGGAAAAGGCCCCGTAGCTCTTGGAGTAGGTCTTTCTGGCCCGTGTCCCCGCGATGACCGCCCCGCCGAACACCACCGTCACGCCGGGGATGCGCCCGTCGCAGGCCACGGCGAAGCTGTCCAGTAAGTTGGTCTTTGAGTCGGTGATATCCATCTGGATGGGCTTTTGGCTGCCCGTCAAAACAATGGGCTTGGAGCTGCCCTGGATGAGACAGCTCAGGGCAGCCGCGGTGTAAGCCATGGTGTCCGTGCCGTGGCTGATGACAAAGCCATCATAGGCATTGTAATGTTTCTCCACCGCCTGGGCCAGCTGCATCCAGCGGCGAGGCGTCATGTTGGTGGAGTCGATGTTGCACACTTGCAGGCAGTCCACCTGACACAGGTCCTGGATGGCCGGGACATAGCGCAGGAAATCCGCCCCATCCATGCCGGGGGTCAGGCCGTCTCCGGCGTTGGCCGAGGCAATGGTGCCGCCGGTGCCCAATAACAAGATTTTTTTCATCTTATCTTCCCCCGTGTCAGTACTTCAGCAGCTCCACCGCCGTAAAGAGCGTGTAGAGGATCTGCGCGGTCTGCCCGCGGGTGGCGGGGGCCTTGGGGTCGATGCTGTCCGAGGACGCATAGAGCATGGAGAGGGGCTGGCCCAGGATATTCTTCTGGCTCTTTTCCAGCAGCCACACCCAGGGCTGCGCCCAGGTGCTGTACTTGCTGCTGATGCCCGTATCCTCCGGAACGGCGTTCGAGGCACCCAGGAAGTTGAGGTTCAGGTCCGCCGCGAGCCGGCCCAGTACCGTCATCATCTGCTCCTGCGTCACCTTGCCCTGGGGGTCGAATCTCCCGTTGCCCACGCCGCTGACATAGCCCGCGGCCTGGGCTGCCTGGATGTAAGGGGCGTACCAGCTGTCCTTTGCAACATCGGAGAAGGTCGCCCCCGTCTCCGGCAGGTGCAGGCGCATCGTCTGGGTCAGCAGGGCGCACAGCTCGGCGCGGGTCAGGCCGTTGTCCGGATGGAAGGTCCCGTCGGCGTAGCCCCGGAGCATGCCGTAGGTGCAGAGGGTGTTCGCCGCCAGTTCATAGTTCGTCCCTGCCACGTCGGAAAAGACGCGGGGGGCGTAGCCTTTGACCTGGGTGTCGGCCGCGATCTGGGCGGGGGTGGACTTCACCCAGCCCTCGCCGTCGCCCGCAAAAATATCCACCGCCGGGGGCAGGGCGGAGAGCATCTCGGCAAAATACGGTTCCATCTCCTCCCCCATGGCTTTGGAGAGGTCGATGTACCACCGCCAGCCCCCCAGATGCACCCGGAGCCACCCCTCGGTGCTCTGCCAGGGTTCGTTGACAGAGAAGAGGGAGGCGATCTCGTCGGCGTGGTTCGTATCGACCAAAAGGTCCGGAATGACCCCGATGTTCTGGGCCGTGTTGCCGCTGACGCCATAATACTGGTAGGCCGTGATGCGTAAGGCGTCCCCGTCGGTCAGAGCCTCCGGCTCCTGCGCTCCGGTCAGGACGACCTGGGCCACGCCCTTGCCGAAGGTGTTGGAGCCAATGACCAGACCGCCGTTTTTATCCTTCATCGCCAGGGAGAAGATCTCCGCCGAGGAGGCGGTGCCCCCGCTCGTCAGAACGATGGTGGGATAGAGCGTTGTGCGGTCCTGCTGGGAGACGTAGCGGAAGTAAGCCCCCTCGCCGTCCCGCAGGTAGACCATGGTTCCCTCCCCCAGGAACACACCCAGGGTCTGGGTCACGGCGTAGACGTCGCCGCCGCCGTTCTGCCGCAGATCGACGACCCAGAGGTTGGCGTCGTCATAGGCCTGGGTGCCCTCGGTGAAGTGCCCCAGGGTCTCGGCCCCGAAGGTGTTGCAGACGATGTAGCCGGTGGTGCCGTCCTCCAGCATCTCCGTCGTGGTGGAGGGGATGACGACCTTGGCGCGGGTGGCGGTGTACGTCTCTTCTGTTCCGTCGGCGTGGCGAACGACGAAGGTGACCTTGCTTCCCGCCTCGCCCTTGAGCCAGCCGGTGATGACCTCCGCCGTCTGCCCGGCGGCGCTCTTCCCTTCGACGGAAATGATGGTGTCGCCGCCAACCAAGCCCAGCTTCTGGGCCGGGGCGCCGTCGTACACGCCCACGATAGAAAGGCCGTCGTCACAGGCCACGGCGCTGATGCCGATGCCCACCACCTCCTGGTCGGACATGCTGGCCTGGAAGGCGGCGTATTCTTCGGGCGTAAGGTACATGGTGTAGGGGTCGCCCAGGGCCTGGATGACCTCTTCGATGGTCTCCGCGTCCAGGGCCGCCTGGGGGATGTCGTTGATGTAATATTTGCCCAGCAGGTCTTTCAGCTGGTCGGTGGTCAGCGCCTGGGCCGCCGGGGCCAGGCACAGGGCCGCGACAAGCATCACAGCCAGGATGCGCTTCCAAAGTCGTTTCACGAACAGGGTTCCTCCTTACAATGGGGTCATTGGGGTCAGAAAACCAGAGAACACAGGCCGCCCGTTTGTCGGGCGGCCCGGTGATCTTGTCAGAGCAGCGGCTCTGGTCAGGCTTTGAATTTTTCGGTCAGGGTGCGAATCTGGGCAGCCATCTTCTTCAGATCCTTGTTGCTGCTGCCCTTGCTGGCGCGGATGATGGAGAAGAGGTCCATCGCCGCCAGCTCCACCTCGTGGTAAGCGCTGGCGGGGTGGCCGTTGGAGGCATAGCTGGTCTTCTTCGGCAGCAGCTCCACGCCGGCGGCCAGCATCACGTTCTTGCTCAGGTCGAAGACCTCTTCGTAGAGCGGTGCGTGGGCGGGCAGGCCCTTCTCCCGCAGGGTGTTGGCAAAGATCTCCGTCACGGGCGCGTCGCCGTGGACGACGAAGATCTGCTGGGGGGTAGGCTCCTGGATATGCTCGATCCACTTGATCAGGTGATCCCGGTCGGCGTGGGAAGAAAGGCCCTTGAAATTATAGATGGAGGCGTTCACGGCGATGTCCTCGCCGAACAGGCGGACCTGCTTGGCTCCCTCCAGCAGGTGGCGGCCCAAGGTCCCCTCGCCCTGGTAGCCCACGAAAACGATGGCGCACTCTTCCCGCCACAGGTTGTGCTTCAGATGGTGGCGGATCCGGCCGGCATCGCACATACCGGAGGCGGAGATGATGACCTTGGAGCTTTTGTCCATGTTCAGCATCTTGGACTCCTCGCTGCTCTCGGTCATGGTGAGGCCGGGGAAGGTGAAGAGGCGCTCGCCGTCCTTCACCACTTCCAGCGCATCGTCGTCCAGATAGCCCCGCAGGTCGCCGGAGAAGATTTTGGTCGCTTCGTTGGCCAGGGGGGAGTCGACGCAGACGGTGAAGTCAGGGTTGCTCTTCACAAGCCCCTCCTTCTTCATCTCCCGCATAAAATACAAAAGCTCTTGGGTCCGGCCCACGGCAAAGGATGGGATGATGACGTTGCCGCCCTTGGAGAAGGTGTCGTCGATGATCTTGGCCAGCTCCGCCGTGTAGGAGACCACAGGGTCGTGGTTCCGGTCGCCGTAGGTGCTCTCCATGACCACGTAATCGGCCCCGTCGATCAGGCTGGGGTCCCGGATGATGGGCTGGTTGTGGTTGCCGATGTCACCGGAGAAGACGACCTTTTTCTCCACGCCGTCCTCTTCCAGCCACATCTCCACGCTGGCCGAGCCGAGCAGGTGGCCTGCGTCCACAAAGCGAATTTTTACGCCCTCGCACAGCTCAATGATCTGGCCGTACTCCACCGTCACCAAGTGCTCCGGGACCTGCGCGGCGTCGGCCACGGTGTACAGCGGCTCCACCGGGGGCCGGCCGGCCCGCTTGCCCTTCTGGTTCTTCCACTGGGCATCCATCTCCTGGATGTGGGCCGAGTCCTGGAGCATGATGGACATCAGCTCGCCCGTGAGGCGGGTGGCAAAGATCTGCCCCTGAAAGCCCTGCTTGATGAGCAGGGGGATGCGGCCGGAGTGGTCGATGTGCGCATGGGTGACGATCACATAGTCGATGTAATTGGGCGCAAAGTCCAGCACGGTGTTGTCTCGCTCGTCCTTGCCCTGCTGCAAGCCGCAGTCGATGAGGATCTTCTTGCCGCGGACTTCCACGCAGTGGCAGCTGCCCGTGACGGCCTTGGCCGCCCCGAAAAAGGTGAGTTTCATGTGGGGTTTCCTCCGTCGTTTTTTCAGTTTCTGGTTGTATGGCGTACCGCCGGGCGGTCCCCGGCGGCGTTTGTTTTGTACAAAGTAATTCTATCATACCCCATTTTCTCGGATTTGCCTAGAGGGTTTGGACAAGTTGGCGAAAATTCTCCCGTTGTTCCTCCCCCGCAGCTGTGCTAAAATGGAAGCAAACAGAAAAACAGGAGGTAAATTCCTATGACCACCATTGACCACACCTGCATCCACGTGCTGGACCTGGACCGGAGCGCCACCTTCTACCGGGACGCCCTGGGCCTCACGCCCGTCCGCTCCCTGGACATGCCCGACCGGGGCTGGCAGCTCCTCTTCCTGGGGGACGGCACCACCGACTTCCAGCTGGAGCTGTGCCGGGAAACGAACCGCACCGAGCCGTATCACCTCGGCGACGACACCCCCCACCTCGCCCTCCGCGCCCTGGACTTTGACGCTCTGAAAGCCAAGCATCAAGAGATGGGCCTCATCTTCGACGAGCTGAACGGCGGCATCTACTTTATCAAGGACCCCGACGGGCACATCCTGGAGATCCTGCCGCCCAAGCAGTAACACAAACTTTTTTCATTTTTTTGCAAACTCTGCAACATTTCGTCCTGCCCAGGTGTATTTAAGACAGAACGGTAAGCCAGCCGTTCCCAAAACACACCTTCTCACAAAGAGAACTGAAAGGACGAAGAACCATGAAAAAATCAATGACTGCACTTGCTTCCCTCATACTGGTGGGCCTCATGTCCGTGCCCGCCCTGGCCGCCAACTGCTCCGTCACCGACAGCGACGGGCCCATGGTTATCTCCCCCGCCCCCACCACGGGCTATCAGCAGACCATCCAGGTCGACGGCCAGAAGACCGACGTGAGCAGCACCGTCATGGTCCCCCTCCGCGCCCTGGGCGAGAAGCTGGGCTTTATCGTCACCTGGGCCGACGGCGAGGCCAAGCTGGAGAACAAGGACATCTACACCGTGGTCCGGCCCGGCAACGACGTCTACTTCATCACCACCAACCACAAGGACATGGTCGGCATGAGCGCCCCCATCTCCTTCGGTGCTGTCCCCTACGTCTCCAACGGCACCACCTACGTCTCCCTGGACTTCTTCAAAACCCTGATGGACTACCAGAACGGCAGCATCACCCTGGACGGCAGCACCATCCAGATCAACACCGGCAAGTAAGCCCAGGAAAAGGAGGTATTGCATCGTGTCCGCACTCTGCTGTCCCCGCGTCCGATCGGGAACCGGCTGGTTCTCGGCTCTGAAAGAGGCGCTTCGCCGCGTGTTTTTCTCCACCGAGGAAACGGCCCCGCCCCTCCAGCCCAGCCGGGCCAAAGTGAATGAACGGGCGACTGCCCTGCTGGACCGGCACGGCGAGAGCATCCTGCGACTGGCCTACTCCTACCTGCACAACCAGAGCGACGCCGAGGACATCTTGCAGGACACGCTCATTCAATACCTCCACACCTCCCCCACCCTGGAAAGCCCGGCCCATGAAAAAGCCTGGCTCCTCCGGGTGGCGGGGAACCTCAGCAAGAATCTGCTCCGCGCTCAGGGCTACCGCCAGGCCGACCAGCTGGAGGAGACTCTGGTGGCCCAGGAGCGGGAGGACCTATCCTACGTCTGGGACGCCGTGAAAGCCCTCCCTGTCCCCTACCGCGAGGCCATCCATCTGTATTATTACGAGGGCTACTCCACCGCCCAGATCGCCCAGATCCTGGACCAGAAAGAATCTACGGTACGTTCCCGCCTCAAGCGGGGGCGGGAGAAGCTCAAGCCCTTGTTGGAGGAGGTGGGTGCCCTTGGATAAGCCGGAGAAGAACCCCTATCGTGAACTCATGGAACAAGTGAACCTCACCCCGGAGGCCCGTGAGCGTATCCTGACGAATGTCCAGCAGGCCGACCTCTCCCCCCAGCCAGAGCAGAAAATCGTGCCCTTCCGCCCCCAAAAGCAGACCTGGCGGCGCTGGGCTTCCCTGGCCGCCTGCCTGGTGGTGGTCGTGGCCGCCGTTCTCGCCGTGCCCCAATTCCGGGGTAGCGACAACGATACCACGCCGCCCCAGCTCACCGGCACGCCCTTCCATCAGGTGGACACTCTGGCAGCTTTGTCGGATGCCGTCGGCTTCCCGGTGACGGAACCAGCTGCCCTCCCCTTCGACCTTGTCAACACAACCTACACCGCGTATGACGAAGGCACGGCAGAAATTACCTACACCGGCCCCAACAACCAGACCGCCACCTACCGCCAGTCCCTCGGCACAGCGGACAACTCCGGCGATTATACCCTCTACGAAGACACGCAAGTGATCCCGAAAAACAACGCCACCCTGAAAGGCCAGGACCAGCGCTACACCCTGGCTCTCTGGACCGACGGCACCTATACCTATTCTCTCCGCCTCAGCAGCGGCCTCTCCGCCGACGGCTGGCAGGCTCTGCTGGACGGTCCTGCCCCATAACAAGCCTATTCTGACCCCATAACAAATGTAAAACAGCAGCGCTTTCCCGTCTCGTTTGGGAAAGCGCTGCTTTCTTGCTTGTGTCTTGATTTAGAAAAATTGCATCGGGTTCACCCGGCTGCTGGAGCTGCTGCCGGTCCACGTCTCAAAATGCAGGTGGTTGCCGGTGGAGCTGCCGGTGGAGCCGACCAAACCCACGGTCTGCCCCTGGCGCACGGTGTCTCCGGCTGAGACGTTTCGCTGGGACATGTGGGCGTACAGCGTCCGGGTGCCGTCCGGGTGGGAGATCACCACATAGTTGCCGTAGGACGAACCATACTGCGAGATCACCACCACCCCGGCCTTCGAGGCCATGATCGGCGTGCCGTTGGGCGCGGCAATGTCGATGCCCCCGTGCAGGTTCCGCCGCCCGGTGATGGGGTGGGTCCGCCAGCCGAAGGGCGATGTGACCCGGTGAGAGCTGGCGATGGGCCAGAGGAACCCGGAGGCACTCGCCGTTGTCTGGCTGCTCTGGCTGCCAGAGGAACTGCTGCTGCCGGAGGCAGAAGAACCGCTGCTTTGCTGCTTCTGCGCGGCTGCCTGGGCCGCTTTGGCCGCCTGCTCTGCGGCTGCTTTTTCCGCCGCGGCCTTCTCCGCTGCCGCCTTTTCTGCCGCTGCTTTTTCGGCGGCCAGCTGCTTCTGGTATGTAGCCTCGGCCTCGGCGATCTGCTGGGCCACGTCATCCTGGGTGGCCTCCAGTTTTTCGATCTGCTTGGCGTACACATCGCCCTGGGTGGCGATCTCCTGGATGAGCTGATCCACCTCCGCCTGCTGCGCCTGAAGCTGGGCCTGCTGGCTCTGCTGCTGGGCCAGCGTCTCCTGCTGCCCCTGGCGGCTGGCCTCCAGGTCGGTCTTGGCCTGGGCCACGGCCTGCCGCGCTTCGGCCAGCTGGTCCAAGACCTGATCGTCGGCGTCCATGATCTCCCCGATCATGTCGATCCGGTCCAGCAGATCCGAAAAATCGCTGGCCTGGAACAGGACAGACCAATAGGACACGTTGCCCCGCTCCTCCATGGCCCGCACCCGCTGCTCAAACTCTGCCTGGTACTCGGCTTCCTTGGCCTTGGCTTGCTCCAGCTCGGCCTCCTTCTCCGTGATCTGCCGGGCATACTGGGCCAGCAGGTTTTCAGAGACCTGGATCTGTTGCTTCAGCACATTCAGCTGCTGCTCCACCAGATTCTTCTTGTTCAGGGCCTGGCCCTGGGAAGAGCGAATGCCGTCCAGCTTCTTTTGCAGCTCTGCCTTTTGCACGGTCAAGCTGGCCTGCTGGCTTTGCAGGGACTCGATGGCGCTGCGGCTGGCCGCCTGCGCACGGGGAAGGCACCCCAGCGCCAGAGCGCAGACCAGAAGCAACGCGAAGCATCTCTTATGAAATTGTCTGGTATCCATAAAACCTCCGAACGTCAACTGATTTGGATTTTTTGGTAGTACAAGAGCGCCCAGGGCCTCTGCCCTGCGCGTTTGCCGCACTGGTTTTTCAATCCGTCAGTTTTACGTTCAGAGAGACCAACGTCTCCTTCTCCCGCTGCTGTTTCCGAGGCCGGAGGAGCAACACCAGAAAGGCCGTACTCAGCAGCAGAAGTCTAACCGCCTGGTCCGGGCCGCCGTGATGCAGCGTCTGCACCGCCTGCTCCGTCAGCAGACAGATCACGCAGTGTTCCCCGGTATGGTGGTGGTTCGGATAGACCTCCAACACCGCGAAGGAACCCGCATGCGCTGCGAGCATCGCCGCCAGCATCGCAAACACCAGCAATCGTTTCTTCCAGCTTGTCCGCATGATGGTCCCTCCTCTCAGGCCTCTCCGATGATCTGGTCTCATTATAACAAACCTGTCAAGTAGCACTCACAGACAAACCCCCGCTGGTTCTCACCAGCGGGGGCATTTTGCGTTTTGGTCAAATTCTCAGGAGTTCTCCCGGCAGGCCCGCAGGAACGACAGCGGCGGCGCATAGCACGGCAGCTGGATCTGAAACTTCATCTGCGGGTGTCTAGGTGCGGGGAGGGGGTAGCCGTTCTCGTCCATCATGAGCGGAGCCCGGAAGGCCACCGGGCGGGTGTCCGGGCCGACCAGCTCGATCTCATCCCCCATGGAAAATTTATTCCGCAGGGAGGCCGTGGCAAGGCCGGTTTCGGTGCAGGACTCGACCACTGCCACCACCTGCCAGTCCCGGATATACCGGGCGTCGGAGGTGAACTGACCGGGCTGGCCATAGAAAAAACCGGTGGAATAGTGCCGGTGGCTGACCTTCTCCACCTCGTTGCGCCAGATGGGGTCCAGGGGTTTGCCCGCCTGCACGGCGTCGATGCAGTGGCGGTAGGCCCCGGTGACGATGGCGGCGTAATAGGCGGACTTGGCCCGGCCCTCGATCTTGATAGAATCCACGCCCGCCCGGATGAGGTCGGGCAGGTGGTCGATCATACACATGTCGCGGGAGTTCATGATGTACGTCCCCTTCTCGTCCTCGTAGACGGGGAAGTATTCTCCCGGCCGCTTTTCCTCGACCAGGGCGTATTGATACCGGCAGGGCTGGGCGCAGGCGCCCCGGTTGGCGTCCCGGCCCGTCATATAGTTGGAGAGCAGACAGCGGCCGGAGTAGGACACGCACATGGCCCCGTGGCCAAAGGTCTCGATCTCCAGGTCTTTCGGGGTCTTGGCGCGGATCTCTGCGATCTCGTCCAGGCTCAGCTCGCGGGCTAAGATCACCCGGTCCGCCCCCAAGTCATGCCAGGCCGTGGCCGTCTGGTAATTGACGATGCTGGCCTGGGTGCTGATGTGGATCTTGACGGAGGGGGCGTAGCGCTTGGCCAAGGCCAGCACGCCCACGTCGGCCAGAATGACCGCCGTCACCCCCGCCTCCTCCAGCAGCTCCAACCACTGGGGCAGGCGGGCCATCTCGTCGTTGCGGGGCATGGTGTTGCACGTCACGTGCAGGTCCACCCCTCGCTCCCGGCAGAGTTTTGCCGCCCGGCGCAGCTCCTCCGGGGAAAAGTTCCCCGCAAAGGAGCGCATGCCGAACGTGTTGCCCGCCAGGTACACGGCGTCGGCCCCGTAGGCCAGCGCCATCTCCAAGCGTTCCCAGTCCCCGGCGGGGGCCAGGAGTTCTAATTTTTTCTGCTGCATGTCTCGTCCACCTCTCAGCTGTTCAGGAAGGCCTGATGCTCGGCGTAGCTGGAGAAGAAGTGGTGCAGGTGATCGTCGCCCAGGGCATAGTAATAGTAGTTGGTGCTCTGGGGATTCAGCGCGGCAGTGATGGACTCCATACCGGGGTTGGCGATGGGTCCGGGGGGCAGGCCCTTGTTCTTATAGGTGTTGTAGGGGCTGTCCACGCCCTGGTAGTCGCTCTCCTGGACGATCTTGCCCTCCGGCAGGACGTACTGGATGGTGGCGTCGATCTGCAAGTAGCCCGCGGTGGACGCGCCGGGGTTGTTCAGACGGTTGTAGATGACGGAAGCGATGGTGGTCCGGTCGGTGCCGTCGGTCTCCTTTTCGATCATGGAGGCGATGGTCAGGATCTCCCGGATGGAGTAGCCGGACTCGCTGATCTTCTGGCGGACGGTGTCGTCGACCTTGCTGTCGAAGTTCACCAACATCTTGTTGATGACGTACTTGGCGTCTTCGCCCATATAGAAGTTATAGGTATCGGGGAAGAGGTACCCCTCCAGGCGGGTGGGATCCCCCAGGGGGATGTCCTGCAAGAAGGAGAAGGCATAGTCGTGGTTGGCGGCCATGTCCTCCAACTTTTCCACAGTAGACACGCCCTCTTTTTCCAGCAGCTCAAAGATCTGCTTCACCGTCTGGCCTTCCGTGATGGTCACGGAAATTTCTTTCCGGCTGGCGGAGTTGCTGGACATGCTGTTGAGCAAGGCCCGGTAGTCCATGTCCGAGTTGACCACATAGGTCCCCTGGGCGATCTTGTCCTTGCCGCCGGTGAGGGAGGCGAAGAGCTTAAAGAGTCCCTTGTGTTTGATGATGTCGTTGCCCTTGAGCTGGTCGGCCACGCTGCCGAAGTCGCTCTCGTCGTTGACGGTGATGGTGGCGCTGGTGCTCTCCTTGTTCAGGGCCAGCACGTCGTTGCCCAAAGACCAGCACACAGCGGCCAGCACCACGGACACAGCGCACACCAGCACGATATACATCATCGAGCTGGAGACCGGGGAGCGTTTGTTCTTTCTCCGGCGGGGAGGATAGCGGTCCGGCTCCTCCCGCCGTCTTCTGGTGTCTCGTTCCATATATTACCTCCTGGGGACCCGGCCCGTTTGGGGAGCCGGGGAGCGTTGTGAGCGTCCTGGGGTCAGTCCAGGGGCTGGGTCATGGGCCAGACCTGGCCCTCCTCCGTCAGCACCACCCGGACAAAGGCGTCCAGAGGCTCCCGCGGCAGGTTGATCTGGAAGAAATCCTCCCGGCACAGGCCGATGGTGTTCCCGTCAAAGTCCTCCAGATAGCGGTCGTAATAGCCGCCGCCCTGGCCCAGACGATTGCCCTTGCTGTCAAAGCACAGGCCGGGGACCAAGATCAGGTCGATCTTCTCCCGCTCCAGCACGGGGCAGGCGTCCTTCGGGGCGGGGATGCCGTAGGCGTCCGGCTCCAGCTCGTCCAGGCTCTGAATGATCCGGGCCTCCATCTGGTGCTCCGGCAGACATTTGGGCAGGCAGACGGTCTTGCCCTGGTCCAGCAGGGTCTGGATGAGGTCTGCCGTCGCGATCTCCTGGCCCACGCCGTAATAGAGCATCACGGTGTTGGCCTCGTCCAGCTTGGGGTGGGCCAGGAAGGCAGAGACCAGCTCTCGGTCGGACCAGGCTTTCTCCTGCTCCGTCATCTCCGCCATGGCCTCGCGCATCTGCTGGCGTAAGATCTTTTTCACTTCAGAAACTTGTGTTCCCATCGTTTTCTCCTTCTTGGGTCAGCAGGGGCAGCGCCGCCTGCCAGAGTGCTTCGTGGATGGTGTCGATGTCCCGCAGCCGGCCGTGCTCGTCCAGGCAGGGGATGGTGTGCCAGCCGTACAGGTCCGCCGCCTGGCGGGCGGCCCGGCGGCAGGCGGCCAGATACGCCCCGTCCGTCTCGTGGATGTCCCCCTTGGTGTGGGTGGCGGCCTCCCGCTGGCGCAGCATGGTCATGGCCTGGTCGGTCGGCATGTCCAGATAGAGCACGAGGTCCGGCTCCGGCAGGCCCAGCCGGCGGTATTCAAAGTCCGCCAGCCAGCGGAAAAAGGGTCCCTTTTCCTCGTCGGGCAGCTTGCTGCCCTGGTGGACGGCGTTGGAGGTGGTGTATCGGTCTGTCAGCACCAGGCCCCCGCGCTCATACCAGCGCTGCCAGACTTTTTTCCAGGACGCATAGCGGTCCACGGCGTAAAAGCTGGAGGCGGCGTAGGCGTTCACGTCCTCCGGGTGCTTGCCGAACTCGCCCCCCAGATACATCCGCACCAGCGCCGAGGATTCCTCCTGGTACTGGGGAAAGACCAGGCGCTGGAACGGGATGCCCGCCGCCTCTGCCCGCTGGCAGAGCCGGGCAAACTGGGTGGACTTCCCGGACCCGTCGGTCCCCTCGATGACGATGAGTCTTCCTTTTGGCATGGCTCAGCCCTTCTTTCGCTTTTCCCGTGCCGCCTCCACCAGAAACAGGGGCAGCTTCGCCATGCGGCCGATCCGGCTGGGCTGATGCAGGAGCCGATAGCACCACTCCAGCCCCAGCTTCTGCCACACGGCCGGGGCCCGCTTCACGTTCCCGGCGTAGACGTCCAGGACGCCCCCCAGGCCCACCAGCAGATGGGCCCCGGTGGCCGGACCGTACTCGGCCATCCACCGCTCCTGCTTGGGGGCGCCCAGGCAGACAAACACCACGTCCGCCTGCGCGGCTTTCACAGCCTCCACTACGGGGGCAGCGTCCTGGAAATACCCGTCGTGGGTCCCGCAGACGATCAGGTTCGGGTGGGTCTGTTTTAAGTTCTCGGCGGCCTGCTCGGCGACCCCCGGCTTGGCCCCCAGCAGATACAGCCGCAGGCCCGTCTCGGCCATGCGGGCCACAAGCCCTGTGGCAAAGTCGATGCCGGGCACCCGCCCCTGCAAGGGGGTGCCTAAAATTTTGGCCGCGTGGACCACGCCGATGCCGTCGGGCAGGACCAGGCCCGCCCCGTTCAGAATGGCCCCATACGCCGGGTCCTGGCGGGCCATGTTTACGATCTCAGGGTTTGGGGTCACCACATAGGCACACCCCGGCCCTTTGGCCAGTTCTTCCCCGGCGGCAATGGCCTGGGGGAGGGTCACGTCGTCAAAGGACACGCCCATGATTTCTTTTCGCACAGTTTCGCATCTCCATTGGGCAGGCCCTTCTCCCGCAAGGGGCGCAGCCTGCATATAATCCGTGTTATTTTACCACGAATCCCACCGTTTGTCCACCAGGCGCTTGAAAAAGCGCCCCTGGGATGCTAAAATTCAGAAAACATCACCCCCAACAGAGAGGAGCCCGTTCCTATGTTCCGCCAAGCCGTTCCCGGCGACCTGGACCAGATCGCCGCCATCTACGACGCCATCCACACCGAGGAGGAATCCGGCCGCGCCACCATCGGCTGGATCCGCGCCATCTACCCCACCCGCCAGACCGCCGCCGACGCCATCCAGGCCGGAGACATGTATGTGGCCGAGGAAGAGGGCCGCATCGTCGCCTCCGCCAAGATCGACCAGGCGCAGGTGGACGTCTACGCCGACGCCCCCTGGAGCCGGGACGACGCCCCGGACGCCGTTCTCGTCCTCCACACCCTGGTGGTGGACCCCAGCTATAAGGGCCGGGGCTGCGCCACCCGCTTCGTACACTTCTACGAGGACCTGGGCCGCAAGCGAAACTGCACCGCCCTGCGCATGGACACCAACGAGCGCAACGCCGCCGCCCGCTCCCTCTACGCCGGTCTGGGCTATAAAGAGGTGGGCATCGTGTCCTGCGACTTCAACGGCATCCCCGGCATCCGGCTGGTCTGTCTGGAAAAATTATTGTAAGCTGCCCAACGGAAACAAGGCAAAAAAATCGGCCCCCGAACGAGTGGTTCGGGGGCCTTGTGCTGTTGTCAGGGTTTCATTATCCGTAGCAGAAGTAGCTCGTGCTGGAATACCAGCCGCTGTTGAAGCTCACGGACTTCCAGACGCCCTTGCCCTGGGAGAAGTTGGCCTGATAGAGGACGTTGGAGGGCATATTCACCTGGCCCATCATGGCGGTCTTCACGGCGTTCTCGCACATGGCGTAGTAGTAAGTACCGTTGGCCGCGTCCTTGCTCTTCACGGACTGGGTGGTGGAGGCATCGGCGTACTTGGTGGCGTACTGGCCGGGCTGGGTGATGACGGCCTTCACCGTGCTGGGGAAGCGGCTGTCCTTCACCCGGTTGAGCACCACCTGGGCGACATACTGCCGCAGCTGCTCGGTGGTGTGGCCGGCCTCGTGGAAGACGGTGGTGGTCAGGATGCGGATGTCTTCGTCGGTGTATTTGGCCAGCTTCTGGTAGCCCTGGATGGCGGCCTGGGCCTCGTTCCAGGTGCTCTTGGCGGCCTGGACATAGGCGCTGCTGTCTTTATAGCCCTTCTTCCGCAGGGTGGTGGCGGTCTGGTGGGCCTGGGCCTGGATGGTCTTCTGCTCCTGGATGGCCGCCATGCATTGGGCATAGTTGGTGTCGGCGGCGGCAGCGGCGGGGGCCATGGTGGCCATCAGGGCCATGCACAGCATCGCCACGATCAAGATTTTTTTCATGTGGAACTCCTGTCGTCGGGAAGGCTCTGCTCCGCTGTCCCACCTGCAAACGCCCGAAAGGGACAGGTGAGCACGGCCTTCTTGGCTTCTCGTCGGGCCGGGGAACGTCTCTCTGTTTCGCCCCGGCGGCGCTTGCTGGGGGCATTATACACGAAGCCCGCCCCCCTTGGCAAATCGCCCTCCCGGCGGAAAACCGGCCGAATTTTGCGGCCGGTTTGTGAGAATTTCCTAAAATCTTGTTTCGGTTTGTTGCTGTTTTTTATCCGATTCGTTATCAATTCGTTCCGTTTTGTAACCAATTTGTTAATAGTTTGCCACAATTTCGTTACCATTGCACAAAAATACAGGCTGATTTTCTACAAATCAGCCTGTAAAATACCCGCAAACCCTTGGGGCGCAAGGGTTTATCAATTTGTCATCTTTTTTCCGAGCGCTTAAAAATCCGTAAATTCCGGCTTCCGGCGCTCCAAAAAGGCCGTCATGCCCTCCTGTTTGTCGTGGGTGGCAAAGGCCAGACCCAGCAGGTCGGCCTCCCGGCGCAGGCCGTTTTTCAGGTCCGTGTCGCCGCTGGCGTTGATCGCTTCCTTGGCCAGGGAGACGGCGTAACCGGCGTTCTGGGCGATGGTCTTGGCCAGGCTCCGGCAAGTGTCCATGAGGTCGTCGTGGGGCACGACGCGGTTGACCAGCCCGATGCGGTCGGCCTCCTTTGCGTCAATCACGCCGCCGGTGAAGATCAGTTCTTTTGCCCTCGCCACCCCGATGAGCCGGGGCAGGCGCTGGGTGCCGCCGCCCCCCGGAATGATACCCAGGGTGACCTCCGGCAGGCCGAACTTGGCCCGGTCGCTGGCGATGCGCAGGTCGCAGGCCAGGGTCAGCTCACAGCCGCCGCCCAGGGCGTAGCCGTTCACCGCGGCAATGGTCACCTGCCGCATGGTCTCCAGCAGCTCCGCCGCCTCGTGACACAGGGCAGACAGCCGCCGCCCGGACTGGGGAGACTCCTGCACCATCTGGGCGATGTCCGCCCCGGCGGCAAAGGCCTTGTCTCCTGCCCCGGTGAGCAGGACCACGCGCACGTCGTCCCGGTCCCGCACATCTTGCAGGGCGGCGATGATCTCCCGGTAGACCTGGCTGTTGAGGGCATTGCGGCACGCCGGCCGGTGGATGGTCACCACCGCAATGGGGCCTTCTACTGTCAGTCTGATGTATTCCATAGGGGGTGCCTCCTTATTATTATGTTGTCACGATGATGTTGTCCTGCGCGAAGCGGCAGTTATCCCCGGAAGGCCTCGTACACCGCCCGGCGGGTGTAGGTCGTGCAGGAAGCGAAGAACTCGCTGGGCAAACTGGTCACAGCCCCGTCCGGGTCCATGGCGTATTTCAGAATGCCCTGCTCGGCGCACCAGTCCATCGCCCCCCAGTTGGCATGCTGGGCGGTGCCGGTCTCCCGGATGCGCTGGATGCGGCGCTGGATGCTCTCGCCCCTGGGGGCCAGGAGCATGGCCAGCTCGCCCCAGGTCATGGGGGCGTCCAAGCGCAGGCGGTTGTCGGAGTAGACGATGCCCCGCGTTTTTTGCAGCTGGGCCAGCTTGGCAAACAGAGGCTCGTCCTGGCCCACGTCGGCAAAGGGGCTGTATTCGTCCAGCAGCTGCTGCACGGTCACGACCCGATAGCCGTAGTCCTGCAGCAGCTTCAGCTGCCGGGCCAGGCCAAAGGCCACGGGGGTGCGGCGGGCCATGTTATAGCCGTCCTTCTGGAAGATGATCTGCCCGGCCAGCGCGTCCGGGTCCTGGGCCAGCAGGTGGCGCATGGGGGCCACCATGGCCTCCGCCTCCGCCTGCAGGCTCTCCTGGGCCGAGCCGTGGTGCAGGGGCAGCCAACCGGCCCCGTCAAAGGAGGCGGCCATGTAGAGGTAGCCCATCTGGTCGTAGGCGTCGTAGCTGGAAAAGCCCCCTTCGATCCGGTCCACATAATGGGGCGGGCGGCTCATGGTCATGGTGTAGCCATACGTTTTCTGCATCAGGCTGTGCAGACGGCTCAGGTCCGCCACCACCTCGTCCAGGCCGTGGAAGTGGTCCCGCTTGCCGTAGACAAAGGGCTTCTTGCCAAAGAGCACATGGCGGTAGCTGTGGTTGGTGATCTGGTGCCCCTCGTCCAGGATCCGCCGGACCAGGCGGGGGTTATGCACCACGCCGCCCCGGTCGTCCTGGTTGATGTCGGGGTAGTGGTCATACTTTACGCCGCCCCAGTCGGCCTGGCCGGTCTTTCCGGCCACGTCAGGGTAGTTCTCGCTGGTGTCCCCGACCACGTCAAAGGTCCCCTTGGCGTCGTACTCGGCCAGGGTGTCCAGCAGGATGTTGGTCAGGGACCGTCCGTCAAATTTATCCGGGCTGGATGGCAGGTCCATCGGCCCATCGTCAAAGGTCATGGCCACCACCCGCTCGCCGGTCTGGACGCGCTCGATGCGGCGGGTGTAGCTGACATGGTGTTTCTCCTCCGGCAGGAATTTTTTCAGCACGCGTTTGCCTGCCTTCCCGGCTTTCACGATCAAAGACATGAAGCCTGATCTCCTTTCTTGCTCCGGCCCTCTGGGACCGGGGCGATATGGTTGTCTGCGCCGCCTCAGAGCAGGGGATCGTCCCCGTCATCCAGGTTCTCCAGCTCTTTCTCGATCTCCCGAAATTCCTTCGGCAGACGGGCAGGTAATTTTTGTTTCAGTTCTCGGAGCGTCCGGGCCGCGTCCTGCCGCAGGCAATTGAGCGAAAAAAGCCCCCACTTGGCGTAGGCCCCCGCCCCTGCGTGGGCCTTACGGAGCTTGGTGCGCTGGCTGCTGGCCACATAGCGGGCGGAGCTGGGCCTGCCGTGCCCCCAATAGCGCCCCCCCTCCGGTTTGTAGCCGCCGAGGATCTGGGCTTTCACCGCCGCCAGCGTCCGCTCCTCCACATCAACGGTGAGGAAACCCCGCCCCACTTCCTGGGGGACGTGGGCGTCGCTGCCGCCGGTGGAGAGTTTGTTCCTCAGCAGGGCCATGATAAAGGCATTGTCGTTGGCGTGGGGATATTTCCGGTTCGCCCGGCTGTTCCAGGTCTCCACGGCGTCTATGTCGTCCAGAATGGGCCGGAACGGCTCCAATGAGCCAGAGCGTTTGTTCTGATACGGATGGGCCAGCACCGTGATGCCCCCCTGGTCGTGGATGGCCTGGACGGTCTCCTTCCAGGTGGTGTACTGGATGGGCGCCGTGAGGAACAGGCCCAGCAGATGCCCATACTCCGTGGAGAACTCCGCCCCCGGAATGATGAGCACGCCCTCCACCTCCGTGGGGCCGGTGTAGACGACATCGTGGTCGCAGATCGCCACCCCGTCGATGCCCCTGGCTTTGGCCAGGAGGGCGATCTGCCGCACGGACATCCGCCCGTCAAAAGATGCATCCGAGTGGACATGTAAGTCGAGCGTCAGTTTCATTGGCCATGCCTCCTCAAGGTGTCGCGCAGATAGGCCCGGTAGGCCGCTTTGTCGTCTGCCTGGTCCAGCGCCTCGCGGGTGCCGAAGAAGTCCGCGATCCCAGCCAGGGCCGGGCGCAGCTTCCCGTGGCGCAGGTAATCGAAGACCGCCATGCCGTCGTTGAACAGATAGCGCATCTTGACCCCCGCCCGGAAGTCCTGGGGCGTATAGTCCACGGATCCTCCCAGCGCCGCGTTCGCATACAGCGCCGTAAAGGGCGAGCCGCAGCAGACGGAGAGGGGGAAGCTCCCCCACACCCGCGGGTTCACCTCCAGGATCTTGCCGCCCTTAAACTCCACCATGGCCATGCCCACAAAGCCAAAGCTGGCCAGCAGACGATAGGCCTGGTCGATCATCCCCGCGTCGTAAAAGCTCACGCAGCAGGTGGAGGGCCCGCCGCTGGCGGGGTACTCCCGCAGCCGCCGGTGGCAAAAGGCGCAGATCAGCCGGCTTTGTTCATCCAGCAGCAAATTCACGCCCTCGCCAGGGCCGACCACTTTTTCCTGCACGATGGGGTCCGCGTCATACCGGGCCATGGCGGAATATTTCGCCATGTAATCGGCGGTGTTTTCCGCGATGACATAGCGCTCCCGCGCTTTCAGCCCCACCTTTTCGCCGCAGTGGGGCTTGATGACCACGGGGTAGCGGTCCGGCACCGCCGCAAATTCTTCCGGCACCGGCAGGCCCAGTTCGATGGCCCTTTGGTGGACGGTCTCCTTGTCGTTGAGGTCGTCCAGCACCTGCGGCGGGGCCACAAGGAACCGGGCCACGGCGGCAAATTCCTCCCGCCGTCGGCTGACCAGGTTTAAGGTGTCTGCCCCGGTGCAGAAGAGGACGGGGGTATCATACTCCCCCAGCAAGGCCAGCAAGTTCTGCCCGTAGGCGTCGTCCTTGCAGGAGCCGTCGATCCAGCGCGTCTCGGCGGCGTAACGGGAGAGAAAGGAGGCCGGCGCAGCGGCGGCCTCCCCTTTCGTCTGGGTCACCACGACGCGGAACCCCGCCGCCCCCAGGGCGCGGACCGCAGCCAGAGAGGCGCGGTACTTTCCGTCGGTGACAACTGCGGTCTTCACGGTGGTGACCCTCCTTGCGCGGGGCTAGCTTCTGCCCCGGTAATAGTGATAAAAAGCGTCCTGGAGCCGGAAGGAGCAGGCGGCCACATCGCCCGCCTCCCACAGCCGGCCCACAGGCAGGTCCACGGTGGGGATGTAGCTGTCCAGCAGCTGGTCCAGCAGATCCTCCAGAAACTCCCCTTCGCACAGGCGGACTTCCCCGCCCGTCACGTTGGACAGCCAGAACAGGGACGTCACGTCCCGCCCCGTCTGGTCCTCAAACCGCGCCAGCACGCACACCCCTCTGGGCAGCTCCCCGCCCAAGGGCCGGCGCAGGGCGGTGAAATACAAGGCCCCGTTCCAGCGGTGGAACACGTCCCAGGCCAGGCTGGGGGCGCAGCGGCAGTAGAGCTCCCGCAGGAGCATCCGGCCGGACTGGTTGTTCAGCCGCAGCCAGCGCAGCTGCCCGGACTCCGTCCTGGTCTCCAGAATGCGCCCGGCCTGCCGGGTGAGATAGGCCCCCAGGCTGGGGCCTTCGTAAAAGCGCTGGGCCAGGTGCTCGAAAAAGTCCGTGAGGTCCGGCAGCATCCGGACATCCACCGCATCCGTCAGGGAGCGCAGGGCGGCCAGCAGGGCCTCCGCGCCCAGATAGTGGCCCGCCGAGGCCAGGCGGCCGTCGCTCTCCAGCAGGCCGTATAACACGGAGCGGACGGCCTCGATGCTGCGGAAATAGGCGGACATGGTCCCGCCCAGCATGGCCTTTTCCCCGTCCGGGCGGCGGCCAAAGTAGCGGTCAAAGGCGGCCAGCTCCTGGCCGGGGCTGCTCTGAGCCACTTGCAGCAGGGTCTCCATCTGGCTGATCCAGAAGTCCTGGTCGCCGAAGAAGTAGGCCGCGTTGCGGCTCACCCTGGCCGGGAAGCTGTCGCACCAGGCCAGCTCCCGCCGGTTCAGCTTCTCCCGGAAGGACTGGTCCAAGGCCCGCACACGCAGGTCCCCCGCGCTGCCGCCTGGCTCTACATAGTACAGGTCGCTGCGCTGGGGTGGGCCCCAGGAGTCCTCATACCATTTGTAGAGCAGGTAAAAGCTCCCCGGCTGGTGCCCCGCAGCGACCCAGGCCATGGAGGCCCAGCTCTCGTGAACGTCGCTGCCCTTGCCCGCAGATTCGTCCAGCAGCCAGGCGATCCTGGCGCTGGAGAGCAGGTCGTGGTACATCCAGCAGAGTCTGTGTTCGTCTGTGTCGACCATCAGCTCTTCAAAGCTGTCTCGGTCTAAATAAATGGGATCGTCGAAGGGCATCGCACAAACCTCTTCTCCGTTAGTATCAGCAGGTGACTGGTTTGATTCAGGTGACTGGTTCTATTATAACAGCAGGCCCCCAGGACTGCAATCGTTCCGGGGGCCTTTTCGCAAGAAATTATTCGGAATTTGTTTGGTTGTGTTTTTTTCTGTGCGGGTGTATCATGCTCTTGAACGCATCCATTCCTGTTCACGTCATAGGAGGCATTGCCATGACATCTCTCTTTCCACGGGAAACTCACCCGGAAGCCCTCTTTCAAAAAATTCTCAGCCAGCCCCAGGCCAAGGCCCGGCTGTATGAGACTTTCTGCGCAGAGCTGGAAGATTATACCGATACCGAGGGGCTGGTCAGCCGCACCATGCCCTACGGCCTGCTGCGGGCCTATGAAAACCAAGACCTCTCCGCCTTTCTGGTGGGGCTGTGCGGCAACACCATGTTCGACCTGCTGCGGGCGGCCTTTCTCATCCCCAATCGATTTGGCGGCAAGGAGGGGGACAACCCCCGCCTGCTCACCAGCGAGGACGGGGCCGTGCTGCCCCAGGTCCGAGAGGCCGTATCTCCCCGCACCCTACGGAAATTCTCTGAGCTGCGCCAGGACCACACCTGCGTGCCCCGCTCCGCCCTGTACCTGGCGGAGGGAAGCCAGCTGCGGCACCAGTATGACCGAGAGGGGCAGCCCAAAGAAGTCCGTATCCCCGCCCGGCAGGGAGTCCTGGCTCTCTATGCCCTGCCCGACACGGCCCAGCTGGGCCTGTCCGAGGCCCAGGCTTACAGCGTCGTCTTCGATGCCTTCAACGCCATTCAGGACAGCTGCCCCACCGCCTTGGTCTTCTATGGCCAGGACACCGGTTATAAGCGCCAACGGCCCTACGACGAGCTGGGCGTCCTGCTGCCCCTGAAGGAGTTTGAGCACCGCCTGCTTCACCACTTGGAACAGATTGACGGCATCGCCCTGGCCTGCCGGGAGAGCATGTTCCGCCTGGCCGGGAGCGACTCTCTGCCCCTCTAAACGATCCAAACACCACGCAGAAAAATGTCCTGCTCCCGATCAGGGGGCAGGACATTTTTCATGTGGAGTATCGGAACCGCCGGTCCGTCATGATGCGGGCAAAGATCAGGCCCAGGGGCAGCGCCAGCACGATGAGCAAAGCCGAGGCCATCCAGGAGGCCGAGGTCGTCAGGTCCATGATACCCAGATTATACACCGCCCGGTAGAAATACAGCCCTGGCACCATGATGACGATGGAGGGGACGGTAATGGCGATGCGCGGGTAACCCACCCAGCCCTTCCAGGCCGAGGCCAGTAGCCCCGCCGTCAGCGCCCCCAGAAAAGCCGCCGCCGCAGGCGGGAGATTTGCCAAGTCCACCAGCTCCAGGCGCAGGGTGTTGCTCACCGCCCCGATCCCAGCAGCAGCCGCCGCCAGGGGGATGGGACTGTTGAACATCAGCGAAAAGCCGAACACGCCGCAAAAGCTGGCAATCAGCCGGAAGAGCATCTTCGCTCCCTCTGACAGGTCCAGGGGCGGAAAATCCACTGGCGTCAGCCCCAGCAGCAGCGCCATGAGCCAGGCGGCCAGCGCCGCCACCAGGACGATCATCACCGCATAGGCCAGCCGCTCCAGGCCGGAGCGCATGTCCTGCTTGGCCAGGTCGATGCCGCTGGTGATGAACGGAAAGCCCGGAATGATGAATAGCATGGCGCAGATATACCCGGCCTCGTGGCGGGGATCCACTTCAAAGAGCAGTTCTGCGCCCTTCAAGCACCCGGCATACACCAGGCACGCCGCACCCACCGACAGCGCCACGCACAGAAAGAGCGTGTACTTGCGCTTGGTGAGCATACTGCGCACGCTATTGCCGATGCCGGCCCCCAAAAAGGCCAAGGCTATCTCCACCGGGCCGCCGCCCAACAGAAACGTAAAGGCTCCGCAGGCCAGGGCCGCCGCCATCGCCAGGCGACGGGTAGAATACAGCCCATGCAGGGCCTCGATCTCGTCCAGGCGGATGTGCAGATCCTCCCCAGAGAGGGACCCGTCGCTCATGGAAAATTCCTCCACAAAGCGTTCCAAGCGGTTGAGCTTGGCGGTGTTCACCCCCGTGGAGGTCAGAGTCAAGGTCTGAGAAAATCCCGCTTCTCCGTCAAAGCAAGTGTACTCTAAGCTGGTCAGCCCGATGTCCGCCGCGCAGACCAGGCCCAGCTTGGCGGCCATGGCGTTCATGGAGCTGCGCACCCGCCAGGCCCCAGTGCCGCAGGCCAGGAGCATCAGCCCCGTCCGCCCCACCACGGAGGCTTTGGCCGTTAAGGAGGCCGTCAGGATGCTCTGCTCCCCTTCCTGCTGGACATAGTCATGCCACTGGATGGCCATGTGGTTGGGGGGCGATGGTTTCTTGTTTCCCATAGGTTTCCCTGCTTTCCAGTCGTGTCAATAGGGTCACTCCAGGAAATCCTGGGGCACCGGGTCGAAGGTCAGGATCTCTTCCTCCACCGGCGGCAGCGGTTCCTCGGCGGGCAGCGGCTCCTCCCCAAGGGGCTGGCCGGACTGCATCTGACGCCACTGGTCCTTGGTGATGAGGATCTGCCGGGGCTTGGCCCCCTCCGAGGGGCCGACGATGCCCTTGGCCTCGATCTGGTCCATGAGGCGGGCCGCGCGGGCATAGCCCAGCTTTAAGCGCCGCTGGAGCATGGAGACGGAAGCCTGGCCCACTTCGAGAATGGCCTCGACGCCGTCCTCAAAGCGCTCGTCCTGCTCCTCGCCGTCCTCCTCCCCGCCGGGATAGGCCCCGGCAGCGCCGGAGGACTTGCCCTTCTTGTCGGCGTTGGCTGCGTGCTGCTCGATCTCGGCCATGACCTGGTCGTCGTAGTCGGCGGCAGCGTTCTGCTTCACGCTGGCGACCACCTCGGCCACCTCTTCATCCGAGATGAAGCAGCCCTGCACACGCAGCGGCTTGCCCGCCCCCAGGGGGAACCAGAGCATGTCGCCCTTGCCCACCAGCTTTTCCGCGCCGGTGGTGTCCAAGATGATGCGGGACTCCAGCGAGGAGGCCACGGCAAAGGCCACGCGGGAGGGGATGTTGGCCTTCATAAGGCCCGTGATGACATCCGCCGAGGGCCGCTGGGTGGCGATGACCAGGTGCATCCCGGAGGCACGGCCCATCTGTGCCACGCGGCAGATGGATTCTTCCACTTCCTTCGCCGCCACCAGCATGAGGTCAGCCAGCTCGTCGATGACGATGACGACTTTCGGCAGTGGTTCTAACCCCTCCTGCCCCTGCGCCCAGTGGTTATAACCCGCCAGGTCCCGCACGCCCGCCTCGGCGAACATGCGGTAGCGCTTCATCATCTCCGTCACGGCCCATTGCAGGGCGCCGGCGGCCTTCTTCGGGTCGGTGACCACAGGGATGAGCAGATGGGGGATGCCGTTGTAGCCCCCCAGCTCGACCATTTTCGGGTCCACCATGATGAGACGCAGCTCCTGCGGGGTGGATTTATACAGCATACTGATGAGCAGGGAGTTGATGCACACCGACTTACCGGAGCCGGTGGTACCGGCGATGAGCATGTGGGGCAGCTTGGAGCAGTCCCCTACGATATAGTTCCCGCCGATGTCCTTGCCCACGGAGAAGGCCACGCTGGACTTATGCCGCTGGAAGTTGGGCGATTCCAGCACCTCCCGGATGGGCACCGGGGTGACGATCTGGTTGGGCACCTCCACGCCCACCACCGAGATCTTTCCCGGAACCGGGGCGATCCGAACACTGGAGGCCCCCAAGGCCAGGGCCACGTCATCGGCCAGGTTGGTCAGCTTGTTCAGGCGGACGCCCTGCTCCAGGCTCACGTCATACCGGGTGACCGAGGGGCCTTGCACGGCCCCGATGACCCGGCCGTTGATGCCGAAGGATCTCAGCGTCTCCGCCAGCCGGGACAAGGTGTCGTCCAGTTCCTCCTTGGCGGCCTGGTTACCCTCCCGGCTGGGGGCGGCCAGCAGGTCCAGGGAGGGGAAGACATACTCCCGCTCCTCCTGGTCCAGGGTCTCCTGGATGGACTGCCCCACCGCAGCGGCCTCTTGATGGATCTCCGCCTGCCGCTGGGCCTTGCTCTGGGGCTTGGCCTCGGCCATGGCCATGGCGGCGGCACCCACAGCTGCCCCGGCGACCGCGCCCGCCGCACCGGTGGCCACGCCAGAGCTTCCGGCGGGGTTCGCCGCCGTCGCCGCAGGGGCGACGTCGGGGGAAGGGCTCCCCTCCAGCGGCTGCCAGATGGGCGCGTCCCCGGCTTCGGTCATGGGGGCGTCCGGCCGGAAGTCCTCTGCGGGGGCAAGCTCCGGCTCCTGCTGCGCCGCCGCGCCGGTCTCCCGGTGGAAGAGGGTGTCGGCGGGGAGCATCTCCCCCTCGTCTGGTCGGAGGGATGGGGCGGCGGGCTTCGATCGGGCGCGATGGCTTCTCCGCTGGGCCTTCTCCTCGTCCCGCTGGGCCTGGAGCTTCTCCGGGTCGTCCAGGGGCACGTCCGCCGCCCGTTTGCGGCGGGGAAAGGGCCAGAGGGAAACGGCAGGGCGGGGTGCGGGGCGCGGAGCTTCGCGGGCAGCGTAGGGGGCGGGGTCAGGATCCTCGTCCCAGTCCTCGTCATCATAGTCGTCGTACTCGTCCTCGTACTCATCTTCATCGTCGTACTCGGCGTATTTCTCCCGGCGGGCGGCCCGCTGGGCGTGGTGGTCCCGCGCCCTGCTCACGGCTCCGCTCACCTGTCCACGGGTCACATGGGCCGCCAGGGCCAGCAGGATCACAAACAGCAGGGCAAAGACCAGGCCCGCCGCCAGGCGGCTGATGCCCTTTACGGTCACCACCGCCAAAAAGCCGGAGACCACACCCCCGCCCATGCTCTGGACCCCGTCGGTCCAGAGCCGGCCCACGAGATGAAAGTCAATGGGATAGGTGCCCGGCCAAAGCAGGACGTGCAGCAGGGCACCCCCCACCACCGGCAGCAGCCCCAGGCACCACAGGCGCAGGGTCTGCCGCCGGTCCCGCCGGAACAGCAGCAGCCCCGCCGCCCACAGCAGCACGAAGGCCACCATCCAGAAGCCATAGCCGATGAGCCCCTGGATGCCCTTCTTGAGCAGGTCCGGGACCACGGCATGGATGCCGAACATCCCCAGGGCCACCAGCAGGGCCAGGAAGATGCACACCGCCGCCGCGATGCCTCGGCTCACCAGGTCGGGGGCGTAGGCGGCGGGTTTTTTACGCGCCGAAGTCCCCTTCTTGGCAGAAGAGGACTTGGCAGTTACTCTTTTTGCGGGCTTTCCGGAGGCTTTTCCCGAAGCCGCGCGTTTTGTGTTGTCAGGTTTCTTTTGTGTGGAAGACATAGTTTCCTCCCGATCCAGGGTCTGGTCTTAACCGTGGAAGATCAGGCTGGCCACCACGGCGGCCGCGCCGATGCCCCAGCAGTAATAGGCGAAGTTGCCGAACTTGCCCTTGTTGGTCAGCAGGTTCACAAGGCCGATGGCAAAGTAGCCGGACACCGCCGCCACGGCGGTACCGATGAGGTAGGCGGGCAGCAGCGAGGTGTCGATGCCCTCCTGCACGGCCTCGGCGATGCTGAGGATATTGGCCCCCAGCACCGCAGGGATGGACATGAGGAAGGAGAAGCGCACGGCAAACTTCCGGCTAAAGCCCCGCATGAGGCCGGCGGAAATGGTGGTGCCGGACCGGGACAAGCCGGGGACCACCGCAATGGCCTGCCCCACGCCCACCAGGAGCGCGTCCAGCATGGTGGCGGACTTGGCCGTTTTCTTGCCCTTGGCCATCCGGTCGGACCAGAAGAGCAGGAAGCCCGTCAGCAGCAGGGCCACGCCGATGAAGACGGTGTTGCTGTACAGCCCCTCCACCTTGCTCTTGATGGGCAGGATGACAAACAGGGGCAGGGTGGCGATGATGATCATCAGGATCATCCGCCCGTCGGGGGGCAGGCGCTTCATCTCCTTGCGCTTCTGGGCGGAGAAGACGCACTGGATGAGATGGACCAGCTCTTTCAGCAGGCCCAGGATGTCCTTCCGGTAGTAGACGAAAATGGCAATGAGGGTGCCCAGGTGCAGCAGCACATCGAAAAACAGGTTGCCGTCGGCAGACACCATGCCAAAGAAGTGCTGGAACAGGGACAGGTGGCCGGAGCTGGAGATGGGCAGGAACTCCGCCACACCCTGGACCAGCCCCAGGAAAATCGAGGATAGGATGCTCATGTAGGGTCGACCTCTTTCTTAGTTCATTCGGGCGCTCAGTGCTGATACAGCGCCAGCATCCCCTTGTAGGCCATGTAGCAGTCCAGCTTGGCCGTGGTCTCAAAGGGGGCGTGCATGGACAGGACCGGCACACCGGCGTCGATGGTGTCGATGTTGCGGTTGGCCATGTAGCAGGCCACCGTGCCGCCGCCGCCCTGGTCGGTCTTGCCCAGCTCGGCCAGCTGCCAGATGATGCCCGCCTCGGCAAAGGTCCGGCGGACATAGCCCACCAGCTCGGCAGAGGCGTCAGATGCGCCGGACTTGCCCCGCGCCCCGGTGTACTTGCTGATGCAGACGCCGTAGTTGATGTAGGCGCTGTTTCTCGGCTCGTAGGCCTCGGCGAAGTTGGGGTCATAGGCCGCCGTCACGTCGGCAGAGAGGCAGAAGGAATGTTCATAGCAGGTCTTCCGCTGCACGCCCTGGCCCTGGCACAGATCGCTCATAAACGTATCAAAGGCGGCAGACTGCATCCCGGTCACGCCCAGGGAGCCGATCTCCTCCTTGTCTGCCAGCACGCAGATGGCCGTGCGGCGGGGCATCCCGGTCAGGTCCAGCAGGGCCTTAAGGCAGGCGTAGGCGCAGACCCGGTCGTCCTGGCCGTAGGCACCGATCACGGACCGGTCCAGGCCGATGTCCACGGCCTTGGCGGCGGGGACCGCCATCAGCTCGGCGGAGAGGAAGTCCTCCTCCACCATGCCGTACTTCTCGTTGAGAATGGCCATGACCGCCAGCTTCACCCGGTCAGCCCCCGCTTCCTGGTCAAAGGGACGGCTGCCGACAAAGAGATTCAGCTGCTCGGCGGTCACGATCGCCCCCATGGTCTTCTTGGCCTGGTCCCCCGCCAGATGGGGCAGCAGGTCGCCCACGGTAAACTGCGGGTCGCCGGGATCCTCGCCGATGCGCACAGGCACAGAGGTCCCATTCTTCAAGACCACCAGGCCGTGCAGGGCCAGGGGGATGGTGGTCCACTGGTACTTCTTGATGCCCCCGTAGTAGTGGGTCTTGCAGTAGGCCATTTCCTTGTCTTCGTACAGCGGGTTCTGCTTCAGGTCCAGGCGGGGGGAGTCGATGTGGGCCGCGCCGATGACGGCGCCCTGCGCCAGGCTCTCCTGCCCGATCACAGCCAGCATAACGGACTTGCCGCGATTATTATAGTAGACCTTGTCACCGGCCTGGAGCTTCTCGCCCCGGACCAGAGGCCGGAAGCCGGCGGCTTCCGCCTGGGCGATGGTGTAGGTCACGCATTCCCGCTCGATCTTGCCTTCGTCCAGGAAGGTCTTGTAGCCCGCGCAGTAGTCCTGAATGGCCTGCTCCTCGCCGTCCGCCAGACGGTCGTAGCCGTTGGTGGGGCTGAAAAACAGGGCGTCCCGCTTCTGCTGGGCCGGGGTCTTTTTGTTTTCTTCCATGGTTTGATTCACCTCTAAGATCTTCTCAAAGAGCGCCTTGGCCCGTGCCCCGGTGGTCTCCACCGTGTCGGCCTCGGTGCTCTCGATGGTGTAGTCGCAGTGGGCCTGAAACCAGGCGCTGGGCTTCTGGGCGGACACCCGCAGGCGGGCGTAGTCCTCGGAAATGCCGTCGCGGGCCATGATGCGCTTGACCCGCAGCTCCTCCGGGGCGGTGACGGCCAGGGTGCAGTCGCAAAAATCGACCAGCTGGCTCTCCAAGAGGCCAATGGCGTCAATGCCCACGGCGGTGGCCCCGGCGGCCTTCGCCGCCTCGATGCGGCGCTGGGTCTCCCGGGCGATGTACTTGTGGGTGATCCGGTTCAGGTCGGCCAGGGCGTTCTCGTCCTGAAAGACGACGGCCCCCAGCTTTTTCCGGTCCAGCTCGTTTCCGTCATACACGGGGCCGAAGCGGGCGACCAGCTCTGCCTGCATTGCCTGGGAGGACCGGGTCAGGTCGTGGTAGACGGCGTCGGCGTCGATGAGCACGCCGCCCAGGGATTCCAAGGCTTGCAGGACGGTGGTCTTCCCCGCCCCGGTGGGACCGGTGATGCCGATGACTCTCATGCCTGGTGCTCCCGGATGAAGTCCAAGAGCTCCTGGGCCGGGATGCCGCCCTCCCGCAGGATCACAGGCTCGTCGCCGGTCAGGTCCACGATGGTGGACTCCACGCCCATGGCGCAGGGGCCGCCGTCCACGATGCCCTCAATGTGCCCATCGAAATAGTCCAGGACCTCCTGCGCCGTCTTGGGGCTGGGCAGGTCGCTGGGGTTGGCGGAGGGGGCGGCCAGGGCCACGCCGGCCTCCTGCAAGATGCTCTGGGTCATGGGGTGGTCCGGGCAGCGCACGCCCAGGGTGTCGCCCTCGTCGTTGACCAGGGCAGAGACCACGCCCTTGTCCTCCAGGATCATGGTCAGCGGGCCGGGCCAATACTTCTCCGCCAGGGCATAGGCCACGGAGGGGATGTTCTCGCAGTAGCGCTCCACCATGTCCATGCCCGTGACCAGGATGGAAAAGGCCTTCTCCCGCTCCCGCTGCTTGACCTCAAAGAGGGTCCAGATGGCAGCGCTGTTCTCGGCGTCGGCAGCCAGGCCGTAGACCGTCTCCGTCGGCACGGCCACCAGGCCGCCCTTGCGCAGCATCGCCACGGCGTCGGAAAGCTGCTCCATGCTGTATCGGTTCGTCTTACGCATTGTCGTGTTCACTCGCTTTCTGTTGTCTGTGTTCCGCCAGGATCAGGCCCTCCACCAGCTCGTCCAGGTCGCCGTTCAGCACGGCGTCGAGCTTGTAGAGCGTCAGGCCGATGCGATGGTCTGTCACCCGGCCCTGGGGAAAGTTATAGGTTCGGATCCGCTCGTTGCGCATCCCGGAGCCGACCTGACTGCGGCGCTGCCCGGCGATGGCCTCCTCCCGCTCCTCTTTCGCCCGCTGGTAGAGGCGGGCGCGGAGAATGGAGAGGGCGCGGTCCTTGTTCTTATACTGGCTCCGCTGATCCTGGCACTCGACCACCGTGCCCGTGGGCAGGTGGGTCACCCGGATGGCGGACTCGGTCTTGTTGATGTGCTGGCCCCCGGCCCCGGAGGCCCGGAAGGTGTCGATGCGCAGGTCATTGGGGTCCAGGGTAAAGTCCACCTCGTCCACCTGGGGCAGCACGGCCACCGTGCAGGTGGAGGTGTGGATGCGCCCGCCGGACTCTGTCTCCGGGACCCGCTGGACGCGGTGTACCCCGCTCTCGTGCTTGAGTCTGGCGTAGGCCGTCTCGCCCTTGACCAGGCAGGAAAGCTCCTTCACGCCCCCCAGCTCGGTCTGATTGACGTTCGTCAGCTCCAGCCGCCAGCCCTGCTTTTCGCCGTACATGGAGTACATGCGGAAGAGGTCCGCGGCAAACAGCGCCGCTTCCTCGCCCCCGACGCCCGCCCGGATCTCCAGGAAAACGTCTTTCCCGTCCATGGGGTCCTTGGGCTGGAGCAGGAGACGAAGCTCCTCTTCCAGCCGGTCCAGCTCCGCGCGGAGCGCCGTCTCCTCGGCCTTGGCCAGCTGGCGGCACTCCGGGTCGTCCAGCAGATCGGCCAGGCCGTCCAGGTCGGTCTGGGCCTTCTGGTGCTGCCGGTACGCTTCCACGAGGGGGAGCAGGTCTTTCTGCTCTTTGTTCAGGCTGGCGGCCAGGTCCGGGTCGTCATACGTCTCCGGCTGGGAGAGCTGGGTCTCGATCTCTTCCAAGCGCAGGCAGGCCTTGGTGAGCTGCGCCCACATTACTCGGCCTCGGCAGCTGTTTCCTCTGCCTTTTCTGCGGCTTCCTGTTCGGCCGCTTCCTCGGCCTCCCGGCGCTGGTAGTCCAGCAGCATGGCCTCATACTGCTTCATCATGAGGCTGTACTCATAGGCGGAGGTCTCGGAGCTGCTCATGGGGCTGTCGTCCACTTCCTCCTGGGGAAGCTCGGCAGATTCGTCCAGCTCCCCGGCCTCGGCCTTTTCGTTGAGCAGGTCAAACAGCTCCTGCATCTTCTCGTCGGTGGACTGAGCGCCGTTGATGGTCTTGTTGTCAGGCATAGTGTTCTTCTCCTTTTGTCGTGTTGGTGCAAAATACTCAGCCTTCCTCGGCGGCAATGGCCTCGGAAAGCACCTCCCATTTTTCCATGAGGGCGTCGTATTCGGCGGTGTACTCCGCCTCCTGCTCCGCCAGCTCCTGGAGCTTTTGGTAGTCGGAAGCAGCCGCTTCCTTTTCGGCGTTCAGGGTCTCCATCAGCTGGTCCAGCTTTTCCATCCGCTTTTCTGCGGCGGCCAAGTCCTTTTTCAGCTGCTTGGTGCCCCCGGTCCGCTTGGGTTTCTCTTTCTTGACTTTTTCCTCTTTTTGCGGCTTGGGCGGCGGGGCCAGCTGCTTCTGCCGCTCCCGCCAGGCCTGGTAGGCCGCGTAATCCCCCTTGAAATCGGTGATGACGCCGTTTTCCAGGGTCCAGATGCGGGTGGCGAACCGGTCGATGAAATACCGGTCATGGGAGACGAAGAGCAACGCGCCCTCGTACTCCTCCACGGCTTCCTCGATCCACTCTCTGGAATCCAGATCCAAATGGTTCGTCGGCTCGTCCAGGATGAGGAAGTTGACTTTTTCGTCCATCAGCATACAAAGCCGCAGGCGGCTCTGCTCCCCGCCGGAGAGGACCGAGACCGGCTTGAACACATCCTCCCCCTGGAAGAGGAAGCGGCCCAATCTGTCCCGCGCCTGCTGCGCATCGCACCCGGCGTCGTAGATCATGGTGTCGTACAAGCTCCGCTCCGGGTGGGCAAAGCGAATTTGCTGGGGCAGATAGCCGGTCTTCACGGTGATGCCCTGTTTCACCACACCGCTGTCCTGGGGTTCCTCCCCCAGAATGATCTTCAGGAGCGTGGATTTCCCCGTCCCGTTGTCGCCCAGCAGGGCTACCCGGTCGCCGTCCTCCAGGCGCAGGGTCACGTCGTGGAAGAGCGTCCGCTCCCCAAAGGTCTTGCTCAGATCCCGCAGGGAGAGCAGGTCGTCGGCGTGAAACTCCGCCTGGCCGAACTTGGCCTTGAGCTTTTTCACCCGGTCCGGCCGGGCGGTCTGGTTGAGCTTCGCCATGCGCTTCTCGATGGAGAAGGCCCGCTTGTTGAGGTGCTCCGTGTTGTGCTCGTGCATCATCCGCACGGTGTCGGAGAGGCGTTGCAGCTCCGCCTGCTCCTTCTTGTATTGCCGCAGCTGCTCCAGGTAGCGTTTCTCTTTTTCCACTGCATAGAAGGAGTAGTTTCCGGAATAGAATTCCGCCTTGCCGTCCTTCAGCTCCACGACCCGCGAAATGGTCTTGTCCAAAAAGTAGCGGTCATGGGAGATGACCAACACCGTGCCCTTGTAATGGCTGACGTAATCCTCCAGCCATTCCGTGGCGTGCAGGTCCAGGTGGTTCGTCGGCTCGTCCAGGAGCAGAATTTCAGTATCTACCAGAATCAGCCGGGCCAGGTTGATGCGGGTCTTTTCCCCGCCGGAGAGCTGGGCGAAGTCTTTTGCCCGAAAGTCTTTTGAGATACCCAGGCCGGAGCAGATTTTTTCTAAGCGCGTCTCGATCTCATAGCCGCCGCCCGTTTCATACGCCGCCTGCAAGCGGTCGTACTGGGCCAAGAGCTGGGTGTCACCCCCAGCCAGCTGGTCGGAGAGGGCTTCCATCTCCTGCTCCATGGCTTTGAGATCGTCAAAGGCCGTGCGCAGCACGTCCTCCACGGTGTACCCGGCGGGGTAGACGGGGATCTGGGAGATGAGCCCCAGCCGCTTCCCGGCGGGGATGATCACCTGCCCGCTGTCGGCCTCTTCCTGGCCGGTGAGGATGCGGAAGAGCGTGGTCTTGCCCGCGCCGTTCCGGCCTAAAATGCCCACCCGCTCGCCGGTGTCCACCTGAAAGGTCAGGCCGTTGAGAACCGGCTGACCCACTTCATATTCTTTTACTAAGTCGCGTACCGCAATGTCGATCATGGATGTGTTTCCTCTGTGGGGCGCAGCGCCGCCCGGCAGAATTTTGCCGGGGGGAGTGGCGCGTGGCCCCGAAATATGATATGATAACGCCAACCCAACGGAGCACGCTTTGAGCTTTCCTCAAAACACGCTCCCCGAAGAACAGGAGGCATACTAAACATGATTTCACTTCTGTGGCAGGACAGCGTCCTGTCTTTGCTGGACCAGTCTGTGTATCCCCAGGAGGAGCGGTGGCTCACCTGCACCAGCCTGGAAGAGACGGTCCAGGTCCTCTCCTCCGGTGTGATCCTGGAGGAAAAGATCGCCGCCATCGCCGGGGCCTACGGCCTGTGTCAGGCCGCCCTGGCTGCCCAGGACTTGCAGCAGACCCCGCAGTTTGACGAGGTCCTGGCCGGGGCCCGCGCCATGCTGCTGGAGAGCCGGAACCATAGCCGGGACATGCAGCTGGCCCTGGACTTCATGGCGGATCCGCCCGAAGCCTACACCAGAAACGTAGACCGCATCACGACCCTCTTGGCCACCGCCGTGACGTTTGAGCGGCAGCAGGTCGTGGCCGACCGCAACACCGCCCGAAACGGCACCGACCTCATGAGCGAGGGCACCCGCGTCCTGCTGCGGACCGACCGGGGTGCGTTCCACTCCGCCGCCCCCACCGGGGCCTTGGGCATCGCCCGCCGGGGCTGGAAGCGGAAGCTCATCGAGCAGGTCACCCTCTGCGAGGGCCGCCCCTCTCTGACCGCCGGGACCTTGCTGGCCCAGGAGTTGAGCAAGGACAATGTGCCCTGCACGCTCATCCCCGACCAGGCCGCCGCCACCTTCCTGGCCCGCCAGGGGGCGCACATGGTCCTGGTGGACGGCATGCTGGCCGCCAAAAACGGCGACCTGAAGGCCCCCGTGGGTGCCTATGAGCTGGCCATCGCCTGCTACTTCCACTCCATCCCCTTCTACGCCGTGCTGAACGCCGACGACATCGACCTGAGCGCCGCCGACGGCAGCGCCTTCGGCCAGGCCGAGGGGGACCCTCATTCCGTCACCGCCGGTCTGCCCTGCGGCGACGCCGAGGGCTGGACCCCCGCCTACGACGTGGTCCCCGCCTTCCTCATCACCGGCATGATCACCGACCGCAACATCTCCTGCGCCCCCTATGAGGAGACGCTGGAGGACACGGTGAAGAACGCCCCCCGGAAGATGATCGTGGACTTCGGTTCCTAAAAATTGCAGTCAAACCTGCAAACCAGAACCCAGAAACGGGAGACAGCCCAGCCGGGCTGTCCCCCGCTTTTTTATGGTTTAATTCTTGGGGGCCAAGCGCTGCAGCTCGCGGGTCAGCTCCTCAAAGGCCATGCCGCGAGAGGCCTTGACCAGGATCACCGCACCAGGCCGGATGAAGTTGGCCAGCAAGGGCTTTGCCGCCGCCCGGTCCTTGGCGTAAATGGCCCCTTCCATGCCGGCCTGGTGGGCCGCGTCATAGATGTTCCAGGCCAGCTCGCCCACGGCCAGCAGCGCGTCGATGTTGCCCAGGGCAGCGGCGCACTCGCCCATACCCCGGTGCAGCTCGGGGCCAAGCTCGCCCAGTTCAAACATATCACCCAGGACGGCCACGCGGAACGTCGCGTCGGTCTGGGACAGCACTTCCAGCGCCGCCCGCATGGACTGGGGGTTGGCGTTGTAGGCGTCGTCCAGAATGGTCACGTCGCCCTGACGGATCACGTTCATCCGCATCTTGGTGGGGACGAAGGCCTCCACGCCCTTCTTCATCTCCTCGCCGGTCATGCCAAATTTTTCACCGATGGCGCAGGCCATGAGAACGGGATAGATCATGTGGTTGCCCAGGGCGGGGATGGTCACAGCAAACTCGGTCTTGGGGGTCTTGATCTTGCACTGCAGCCCCTTGGCACCCATCTGCCGGATCTCTTTGGCCTCATAGGGCGGCTCGTGATCCGCGCCGCACCAGAGGATGCCGGGGGCGATCTTCCCGTCCAAGGTCCGCAGCAGGGGGTCATCCCCGTTGAGGACGGCCAGGTCGTCGCCGGTCATGGCCTGGAAGATCTCGCTCTTGGCCTTCAGGATCCCCTCCCGGCTGCCCAGGTTCTCGATGTGGGCGTCGCCGATGTTGGTGATGACCGCCACGTTGGGGGAGACGATACGGGTCAGGTAGTCGATCTCGCCGAAGTGGTTCATGCCCATCTCCAGCACGCACAGCTCGTGCTGGGGGTTCAGACGGAAGAGGGTCAGGGGCAGGCCGATCTCGTTGTTGTAGTTGCCCTCGGTCTTCAGGACCCGGAACTTCTGGCTCAGGACGGAGGCGATCATGTCCTTGGTCGTGGTCTTGCCCACGCTGCCGGTGATGCCGATGACCGGGATGGGGAACTTGGCCTTATAGGCCCTGGCCACCTGGCCCAAGGCCTGCACCGTGTCCTCCACCAGAACATAGAACTTCCCCGGCACCGCCTCCTTCGGGGGCACAGCGGTCAGGCAGCCCAAGGCGCCGCCCTCTAAGGCTCCGGTGATGAACTGGTGCCCGTCGATGTTTTCGCCGCGGATGGCCACGAACAGGTCCCCGTCATGGACGGCCCGGCTGTCGGTCTCCACGCCGGAAATGGTCGTGTCCAGACTGACGTCTCCCAATAGCTTGCCGTCGGTGGCGGCCAGCAGTTCTCTTACTGTCATTGGTTCCATAGTGCGTGCTCTCTCCTTTATGCTCGTCTCTCAGCCGTTGCGGGCCTTGAGGGATTCGTCAATGATCCGCTGGCACAGGCCGGCGTAGTCCAGGCCGATGGCGGCGGCCTCCTGCGGCACCAGGCTCGTGGGGGTCATGCCCGGCAGGGTGTTGATCTCCAAAAACCAGGGGGTGCCGTCCTCGGTGACGATAAAATCCGCCCTGGAGTAGACGGTCAGGCCCAGGGCCTCATACACCGTCTCAGCCGCCTTCCCTACGGCTTTTTCCCACTCCGGGGGGATCTCCGCCGGACAGACCTCTTTGGCTGCGCCCGGCTGGTATTTATTTTCATAATCATAGAACCCATCGCTGGGGATGATCTCGATGGAGGGCAGGGCCTTGCCCGCTAAGATGCCCACCTGGATCTCCCGGCCCTTGACATACTGCTCCAGCACACACTGGCCGCCGAACTCCAAACCCTTCACCAGGGCGGCGTACAGCTCTTTTTTCGTGTGGGCAATGGAAACGCCGATGGAGGACCCGCTGGCCACGGGCTTCACCACGCAGGGCACGGGGGTGGTGCTGGTCAGGCTGTCGATGTCTTTCATCGTATACTCCGCCCGCCGCCACTTGGGGGTGGCCACGTCCAGCTCAGCGATGAGCCGCTTGGTAAAATCCTTATCCATGGCAATGGCAGAGCCTAAGTATCCCGCGCCGGTGTAGGGGATGCCCATAAGGTCAAAGGCCGCCTGCACGCGCCCGTCCTCGCCGCAGGTGCCGTGAAAGGCCAGAAAGACGATGTCGGCCATCTGGCACAACGCTAACACGCCCTGGCCGAACTGGTTGGGGCTTTTCCATTTCCGCTGCCGCTTGACCGCTTCCAGGTCCGGGGCCTTGGGGTCCACCTGCTTCCAGCGGTCGGTCACGTCCCGGTCAAAGAACGCCTCCAAGGGCCCGTCGTAGTCCTCCAGGCCGAAATACATATCCACCAAAGCCGCCTGATGCCCCAGGCTCCGCAGAGCGTGGGTGATCATGGTCCCGGAAGAAAGAGACACATTCCGCTCCGGGCTCAGGCCGCCTGCCAACACAACGATTTTCATAAAAGGCCCTCCTTTCGCTGTCAAGCCCCCCTGCCGGGGGTCTTTGGGCCGATCCAGGGATGGTCTAGGTACATTTTATAGATTATATCATAGCCCGCCTAAAATCTCAACCAGAACGGTAGCGGCGAAATGACGGAAGTCAGGGCAGACAAAAGGCCCCCGGCTGACACCTCAGAACCATAGCTTCACTTCCCAAGATATGCACCAGCCTTGCCCTTCGTCTCTTCAAACACAAAAATCTCCAAAGCCGCAGGACACATAACATATGCTGCCTGTTGCTTTGGAGATTTCTGATGGTGCCAAATTCTTCGGCCAAAAACGCTTTGATCTGTTTCTGCTGGTTGATCTTCACCGGGATAACCTCTTCCGATAAAAATGGTCCATCGTCCCGTGGAGGACTGTGCTTGGCTTTTCGATCTCCTGAAATCCCAGCTTTTCATAGAGCCTCATGGCCGTTGTCAGGTTGCTGTGTGTCTCCAGATAGAGCTGCGCATAGCCGGCCTCTCTGGCCCAGTCCTCTGCCAGGCGCATCAGCGCCTTGCCGTGGCCCTTTCCCTTGGCCGAATCTGCCAAATACAGCTTCTGTACCTCCGCGCAGCCGGGAATGGGCGCAAACTCGGCCACGCCAACGCCGCCGACCACCTTCTCTGTCTCGTCCAGCGCAATGAAGTAGGCTCTCTTTTCGGGTGCTTTGGCATAGTATTGGCTCATGTGGTCCAGCTCCGGGTCAAAATAGGCCGTTCCCGGAATGTCCAACTGAAGCTGCTCCAAATTCGTGCGAATGATCTTGGCCAGCGCTGCATCATCCGCCGCAGTGATCGTTCTGTAGTGTAGCATGCTCGATCCCTTCTCCTGTGGTTTTGTTGTTCGGAGAGACGAAAATCGGGCGTGCCGCAGTCGGCACGCCCGTATTTTCGCGTTCCTGATGGAAACCGATATTAGTCCTTATAGCCGATAGCCTTGGGATCGGTGGGGCAGGAATCCTCGCAGCCGCCGCAGTCGATGCACTCGGAAGAGACAACGCAGACTTCCTTGCCGTCAACAGCGCCTTCCTGGATAGCGCCGGTGGGACATTCCTCCATACAGCTCTTGCAGAAGGTGCACAGTTCAGGATTAATAGCGTACATAGTAAGGTACCTCCAAATAGTTTTTTCTTGGCAACCCACATTGTATCACATTTTTCTAAAAATGCAATTCTAAAATCACAGAAAATCGTTGGTTATTTTGATAGATTTCGGGCAAGATTTTTAGGTAGATTCTCCATAAAAACCTATCCGGGAGGAATATCTCTATGCAAAACACCTTGAAACCGTCCCATTCCGGTTCTGCTGTGCCCGAATTGGAGGGGGCGCCTTGCTCCGTCAGCCACGAAAACCGAATGATTCCTGTCATTTCCTCCCCCCAGTGCGGCGGAGCAAACGGAGGAAAAAAGGAGGCGAAGGCATGAGTCCCTTTCTCTTTCCCATGCGCTCCTGGGGCAGCGGCGGCTCCCCGGCCCCCCGCTCCCGCGGCGAGGCCAATCATCCCCCCTCTCCCCCTTCCCCCGCCACGCGCCTGCTGGACCAACACGCCCAGGACATGCTCCAAGCCGCCGGGCGGGGCAGCTACGACCCCGTCACCGGCCGGGACGCAGAGCTGGAGCGGGTCATTCAAATCCTATTGCGCCGGACCAAAAACAATCCCGTGCTGTTGGGCGAAGCCGGGGTTGGTAAGACCGCCGTGGTGGAGGCCCTGGCCCAGCGCATGGCCCTGGGGCAAGTCCCGGACGCGCTGACCCACAAGCGCCTGCTGGCCCTGGACCTAGCCTCCGTCATCGCCGGGACGAAGTATCGGGGCGAGTTTGAGGAGCGCATGAAAAACATTTTGAACGAAGTGGCCCGCGCCGGGAACGTCATCCTCTTCCTGGACGAGCTGCACACCCTGGTCGGCGCCGGCAGCGCAGAGGGAGCCATCGACGCGGCCAACCTCTTAAAGCCCGCCTTGGCCAGGGGCGGCGTGCAGCTCATCGGAGCCACGACCACCGAGGAATACCGCCGCTTCTTAGAAAAGGACTCTGCTTTAGAGCGCCGCTTCCAGCCCGTGCAAGTGGAGGAACCCAGCCGGGAAACCACCCTCTCGATCCTGCGCACCCTGGCCCCCCGCTACGCCCTGCACCACGGCCTGACCTTCGCCGAGGGGACGCTGGAAGCCGCCGTCACCCTCTCCGCCCGCTACCTGCCCCAGCGCCGCCTGCCGGACAAAGCCATCGACCTGCTGGACGAGGCCGCCTCCCAGGCCCGTCTGCGCTCCCAGGCGCTCCCGCCCAATTTGGACGCCCTGGCCCGCCGGGTCCAGTTGGTCGTCCGGGAGCGGGATGAGGCCATTGCCGCCCAGGACTACGAAGCCGCCGCCCGCTGCCGGGACGCAGAAGCCGACTTCCGCCGGGAGCTGGACCAGGGCCGGGCCGATTGGCTGGCCGCCCAGGCTCCGCCCGTGGTCACACCCCAGGACGTAGCCCGTACCATCTCCCAGTGGACCGGCATCCCCCTCACCCGCCTGACCCAGGGGGAGGCCAATCAGCTGCTCCGTCTGGAGCAGGAGTTAGGCCGCCGGGTGGCGGGACAAACCGCTGCCGTCCGGGCCGTCGCCCGCGCCATCCGCCGCAGCCGGACCGGGCTGAAGGAACCCCACCGGCCCGTGGGCGCGTTTCTCTTTCTGGGGCCCACCGGCGTGGGCAAGACCGAGCTGGCCAAGGCCCTGGCCCAAGCCCTCTTTGGCTCGGAGGAGGCGCTCATCCGCTTCGATATGTCCGAGTTCGGCGAGCGCCACACCGCCAGCCGTCTCACCGGCTCGCCCCCCGGCTACGTCGGGCACGAAGAGGGCGGGCAGCTCACCGAAGCCGTCCGCCGCCACCCGTACAGTGTGTTATTGTTCGACGAGCTGGAAAAGGCCCACCCGGACGTCTGGAATCTGCTCTTGCAGATCATGGAAGACGGTATCCTCACCGACTCCCAGGGCCGCCGGGCCAGCTTCGGCAGCACCGTGCTCATTATGACTTCTAATGTGGGCGGCGAAGCCCTCTCCACCGGCGTCCCCCTGGGCTTCTCCGGCGGACAGGCGGGCAAAACCGTCCAGAGCGCCGCCCTCCAGCGGGAGCTGCGCCAGGTCTTCCGCCCGGAATTTCTCGGCCGCCTGGACGAGATCGTGACCTTCCACCCCCTGGACGAGGGCGAGCTGGAAACCGTCGCCCGCAAGCTCCTGACAGCTTTCGCCCACCGCCTCTCCGCCTCCGGCATCGACTTTCTCCCCTCCGACCAGGCCATTCGCTGCCTGGTCCGCCAGGGCAAGACGGAGCAGCGCTACGGTGCCCGCCCCCTCCGCCGCCTCATCCGCACCCAAGTGGAGGACCCCGCCGCCGACCTTCTCCTCCGCCAGGCCGTCACCGCCGGCGGCACGCTCTATTTGGAGGAGGATGAGGGGCAGTTAGTCCTCTCTCCCCTCACCTAATACAGCACCGAATCACACGCATTTCCGTCTTTTTCCCGTTGTTCCCGTAGGGGCCGCAGACCCCTGCGGCCCGCGCATCCAGGGCAGTGTCTCATTCCGTTCCATGGTACTGCCCACCAGGTCAGGGGCCGCAGATGTCTGCGGCCCCTACGATTTTTTGCAAAAAACTTTCTCTTTTCCACCCTTTTCCATTCTTTCTACCGGAACTTTGCAGTTGTTTTTCCACACATCGTGCGCTATAATAGAGCGAAATACTTATTTTTAGGTTGTCCCCTTTGGGATACTTTGCGATATTATATTAGAAAGATTTGTTCAAACGTTTGAAACGTTTTTGAGGTGAGATCATGTCACTGCGCATCGGAATCGACATCGGCTCCACCACCGTGAAGGTCGTGGTGCTGGATGAACAGAATAAACTGCTCTTCCGCTCCTATGAGCGGCACTATTCCAAGACCCGCGAGCGCACCTGCCAGACCCTGCAAGGGCTGCGCGGGATGCTCGGCGGGCAGGAGATCAAGCTCTCCATCACCGGCTCGGCCGGCCTGGGCGTGGCCAAGGCTGCGAACCTGGACTTCGTGCAGGAGGTCTACGCCACCGCCGCTGCCGTGCGTCAGTTCATCCCCCAGACCGATGCCGTCATCGAGCTGGGCGGCGAGGACGCCAAGATCATCTTCTTCGGCAACACCCTGGAAGAGCGCATGAACGGCTCCTGCGCCGGCGGCACCGGGGCCTTCATCGACCAGATGGCCACCCTGCTCAACGTCTCGGTGAACGAGCTGGACGAGCTGTCGCTCAAGCACGAGAAGATCTACCCCATCGCCTCCCGCTGCGGCGTCTTTGCCAAGAGCGACATCCAGCCCATTCTGAACCAGGGCGGACGAAAGGAAGACGTGGCTGCCTCCATCTTCCAGGCCGTGGTCGATCAGACCGTCGCCGGCCTGACCCAGGGCCGGGAGCTGACGGGCACCATCGTGTTCTTGGGCGGCCCGCTCCACTTCCTGGCCGGTCTGCGCCAGCGGTTCGTGGAGACGTTACACTTAGATGAAGAACATGCCATCTTCCCGGAGGACGGCGATTGCTTCGCCGCCATCGGCGCGGCCCTGTGCACCGAGGAGTGCCAGCCCCGGAAGTTTGACGACGTGCTGGACCTTCTCGAACACACCACCACCGTCTCCGCCCCCGTGGACACCATGCCTCCCCTCTTCACCTCAAAAGAGGAGTACGAGGCGTTCTCCCGGCGGCACCAGTCCATGACGGTCCCCACGGTGGACCTCCATACCTATTCCGGTCCCGCTTACTTAGGCATCGACGCCGGTTCTACGACCACGAAGCTCGTCCTCATCGACAAGGACGACAACATTCTGTACTCGTTTTACCACTCCAACCAGGGCAACCCCGTCCGCATCGTCCTGCCCCAATTAAAAGAGATCTACGCCCAGTGCGGCGACCGCATTTCTATCTGCGGGGCCGCCGTCACCGGCTACGGCGAGGACCTCATCAAGAACGCCTTCTCCTGTGACCTGGGCCTGGTCGAAACGGTGGCCCATCTCAACGCCGCCCGCCACTTCACCCCCGACGTGGACTTCATCATCGACATCGGCGGGCAGGACATGAAGTGCTTCAAGATCCGCAACGGGGCAGTCGATTCGATTTTGCTCAACGAGGCCTGCTCCTCCGGCTGCGGCTCCTTCATCGAGACCTTTGCCAAGGCCCTGGGCTATTCCATCGCAGACTTTTCCAAGATGGGCCTCTTTGCCAAGCACCCGGTGAACCTCGGCTCCCGTTGTACCGTCTTTATGAATTCTTCCGTGAAGCAGGCCCAGAAGGACGGCGCTTCGGTCGAAGACATCTCCGCTGGCCTCTCCATCTCGGTGGTGAAAAACGCCATCTACAAGGTCATTCGCGCCGCCAGCGCCGACGACCTGGGCAAGCACATCGTCGTGCAAGGCGGCACGTTCCTCAACGACGCCGTTCTTCGCTCCTTCGAGCTGGAGATCGGCCGGGAAGTCACCCGCCCGACGATTTCCGGCATCATGGGCGCTTACGGCGCGGCCCTGGCCGCAAAGGAGCTTGGCCTGCCCAAGTCCGCCCTGCTCTCTGCGAAGGACTTAGAGGAGTTCACCCACGAGGCCCGGCCCGCCACCTGTAAGCTCTGCACGAACCACTGCTCTCTGACCATCAACCGCTTCAACGGCGGCCGCCGCTTCATCTCCGGCAACCGCTGTTCCCGTCCCCTGGGCCAGGAGAAGATCGACATCCCGGACCTGATGAAGTTCAAGTATCAGTATCTCCGCTCCCTCCAGGGCAAGGGCGGCGGTGACGGTTCCCGCGGCAAGATCGGCATCCCCTTCGGGCTGAACATGTACGAGAACCTGCCCTTCTGGTACACCCTCTTTACCAACCTGAACTTCGAGGTGGTCCTCTCCCCCGAATCCACCCGGAGCCTGTACATCAAGGGGCAGCAGACCATCCCCTCGGACACCGTCTGCTACCCTGCCAAGCTTCTGCACGGCCACGTCATGGCCCTGCTGGACGAGGGCGTGGACACCATCTTCTACCCCTGTATGTCCTACAACTTCGACGAGCACCTGGCAGACAACCATTATAACTGCCCCGTCGTCGCCTACTACCCCGACCTGCTGGCAGTGAACATCCCCGCCCTGTCCAAGGTCAAGTACCTCCACCCCAACCTGGGCATCCACCGCCCGAAAGATTTTGAGAAAAAGGGCGCCAAGCTCCTGGCCGACGAGTTCGGCGTGCCCAAGCGGGAGGCCGTCAAGGCCATCCGCAAGGCCTACGAAGCCTACCACGGCTTCCGGGGCCTGGTCCAGCAGAAGGGCGCGGAGTACATCGACTTTGCCCGGAAGAGCGGACGTAAGATCCTGGTGGTCGCCGGCCGTCCCTACCACATGGACCCGGAGATCAACCACGGCATCAACGACCTCATCACGTCCTTCGGCTTCGTGCTGGTGACGGAGGACGCCGTCTTCCAGCACATGGGCAAGGAGCCTCGCCACGTTCTGAACCAGTGGACCTATCACGCCCGCATGTACAACGCCGCCCGCTACGTCTGCACCCAGCCGGACATGGCCTTCATCCAGCTGGTGTCCTTCGGCTGCGGCGTGGACGCCATCACGACGGACGAGCTGCGCTCCATTCTAGAGGAACACGGCGAGCTGTACACCCAGCTCAAGATCGACGACATCTCCAACCTGGGCGCGGTCAAGATCCGCATCCGAAGCCTCATCGCCGCCCTGGACGCCAGAGACGCCCAGGCCAAGAAACACGCACCGGAAGGAGGGGACGCAAATGGCTAAGCTAGAATACGACGAGACCGGCCGCCTGCTCTTTACCCAGGAGATGCGGAAGGAGTACACCATCCTCATCCCGCAGATGCTGCCCATCCACTTTGGTTTCTTCGCCAAGCTTCTGGCCCGCTCTGGGTACAACGTGGCCATCCTGAACAACGACGGGAAAGCCGTCGTGGACAGCGGCCTGAAATACGTCCACAACGACGCCTGCTACCCCGCCCTGCTGGTCATCGGACAGATGATCGACGCCATTCAGAACGGCGGCTATGACCCCCATAAAGTCGCCCTGCTCATCACCCAGACCGGCGGCGGCTGCCGGGCCTCCAACTACATCCACATGCTCCGCAAGGCCTTGGAAAAGGCCGGGTTAGACTATATCCCCGTCATCTCCCTCTCCTTCGGCCTGGAGAAAAACCCCGGCTTCCACTGGACCGTGGGCCTCATCCGCCGCCTCATCTACGGCATGATGTACGGCGACCTCATCATGAACGTGGCCAACCAGGTCCGCCCCTATGAAGTAAACCCCGGCGACACCGCCGCCCACGTGGACCACTGGACCACGGAGCTGCTGGACCGCTTCGACAAGGGCGACGGCATGTCCCGCAAGAAGATGCGCGGCATCTTTGACGAGATTTGCGCCGACTTCAAGTCCATCCCCGTCTCCGGCGAGGAGAAGATCCGGGTCGGCGTGGTGGGCGAGATCTACATCAAGTTCTCGTCCCTGGGCAACAACCAGCTCGAACAGTTCCTCCTGGACGAGGGGGCCGAGCCGGTGGTGCCGGGCCTGACGGACTTCATGATCTTCAAGATCTACAACCGCGTCTCCGACGTGGACATGTTCGGCGGCAGCAAGCTCAAGCAGCTGCTCTGCCAGTTCTTCATGGGCTACATCGAAAAATGCCAGCTGGACATGATCGCCGCCCTGAACAAGGCCGGCTTCCGCGCCCCCGGCACCTTTGCCGAGCTGCACAAGCTCATCCACGGCTACTTAAACGACGGCTGCAAGATGGGCGAGGGCTGGCTGCTCACCGCCGAGATGCTGGAGCTGATCCACTCCGGCACACCCAACATCGTCTGCGCCCAGCCCTTCGGCTGCCTGCCCAACCACATCGTCGGCAAGGGCATGATCCGCGCCCTGAAGGACGATTACCCCAACTCCAACATCGTCGCCGTGGACTACGACCCCGGCGCGACGAAGATCAACCAGGAAAACCGCATCAAGCTCATGCTGGCCAACGCCAAGCGCATCGCCAAAGAGGAACAGAAACAGCAGGAATCCCCCGCTCCCGCTGCCCATTAAAAAAGGAGCGCCGGTCTTGACAAGACAGGCGCTCCTGGACTATACAGCGTTCCCACATTTTGTTCTTTGTTCATTTCACAAAATGCCCTTGAATCCGCAAAATCTCTTTGATATAATTAGCGTATCAAAGGGGTGGTGTTCGCGTGTTGACTGAAGAGTTTGTTGAATTAGCAAACAAAATTTGCAAACAGAAAGCGGAAGAGCAAACGATTGAGCTAAAATCCGCCCAAACAGGCTGTCCGAAGAGACTGTATGATACGCTGTCGAGTTTTTCTAACCAAGACAGTGGCGGTGTTCTTGTGTTCGGTATTGATGAGCAGGCTGCCTTTCAGGTGGTCGGAGTCTATGATCCACAGGATCTGCAAAAGAAAATAACGGAACAATGCTTACAAATGGAGCCGCCGGTTCGCGCTGTCTTTACCCTGGCAGAATATCACGGAAAAATGATTTGTGCAGCGGAAATACCAGCCATTGACATCGCAGAGCGTCCCTGTTACTACCGTGGGGCTGGGCGTACCAAAGGCTCCTACATTCGTGTTGGTGATGCTGACTTGCCGATGACAGACTATGAACTATACAGCTACGAAGCATTCCGTAAGCATTTACATGATGATGAACGCCCCGTTGAACGGGCGACATTGCAGCTGCTGGACATGGGAAAAATCCAAGACTACATGGAAAAGATGCGTGTGGATCGCCCCGGATTTTCCAGGCTGACACAGGAGCAGACCATGGAAATGCTCAATGTTACAAGAAACGGTATCCCTACCTTGGCAGCCGTTCTGAATTTTTGTCTTTATCCGCAAGGATTCTTCCCGCAGCTTGGCATCACGGCAATTGTTGTGCCCGGCACAGAAATCGGCGATGTAGATCAGGATTCTGCACGATTTATTGATAACAAACGAATCGGTGGAACCATTCCAGAAATGGTGGAAGAAGCGTTAAATTTCTGTCGTCGGAACATGAAAGTCAAAACCATCATCAGCAAAGAAACCGGTCTTCGCACAGATAAGACAGAGTATCCTATGGATGCCCTCCGCGAAGCGATCCTCAACGCCGTGATCCACCGTGATTACAGTATTCACACCGAAGGGACTCCGATTCAAATTGACTTTTTTACAGACCGCGTCGAGATCCACAGCCCCGGAAGTCTGTACGGACGGATGAGCATCGAGCAGTTAGGGATCGCGAAACCGGATCTCCGGAATCCTGCGCTGGCTGTCATGGCAGAAACTCTGACCACCGCGGAGCATCGCTACTCTGGTATTCCCACAATGCGCAATGCGATGAAAGAATCTGGCTTACCAGAACCAAAATTTGAGAACCGCAGAAATGAGTTCGTGGTAACGTTTTACAACAAAGAGGACCCAGAGAAAGACGCACTCACCGCGGAACCCGCTCAAGATCTACTGGCATTCTGCCATGAACCAAAAACCCGGCAGGAAATCGCAGCATTCTTGGGCGTAAAAACTGTGTTTTATGCAATGCAACATTATGTACAACCGCTGATCACGACTGGAAAATTAGCCATGACGATACCAGAAAAGCCAAAGAGCAGAAATCAAAAGTATTATACCGTTTGACCGATCCCAAAAAGGCAAGTGCAAGCCGCTCCCACTGCACGACTTACTGCTGGCTTCTTCCCCCTAAATCCGACCAAGACCGTCTTTGTTCCGCGGACAAAGACGGTCTTTTGGGTCCTCTCCGGGAAAAATTAAGGAAAACCTCTTAGTTTTTATGAATTTTATTGCGCTTCGTTGTTGATTATTTCCAAAATCCGTTTATAATAACAAGTAGATTACGAAAAGGAGGTTTTTTCCCATGGCGAGAAAACCGAAGGGACTTACCAAACCCATTGCAAAAACGGCTGCCCGGATGTCCCGGAAAGCTGCCCTGACGCCGACCCAACTGGAAAAGATAGACGCCTACTGGCGGGCCTCGAACTATCTGGCCGCCTGCCAGCTGTATCTTCTGGACAACCCCCTGCTGAAAAAACCGCTTGAACCGGCCCAGATCAAGAAAAAGATCGTTGGTCACTGGGGCACTGTCCCTGGTCAGAACTTCATCTATACACACCTCAACCGGATCATCAACAAGTACGACCTGAACATGATCTACCTCTCCGGCCCCGGCCACGGCGGCAACGCCATGGTCTCCCAGACCTATCTGGAGGGGACGTACAGCGAGGTCTACCCCAACATCAGCCAGGATGAAGAGGGCCTGCAAAAGCTCTTCAAGCAGTTCTCCTTCCCCGGCGGCATCCCCAGCCATGTGGCCCCGGAGACCCCCGGCTCCATCCATGAGGGCGGCGAGCTGGGCTACTCCCTGGCCCACGCCTTCGGCGCGGTGCTGGATAACCCCGACCTGATCGCCGCCTGCGTCGTCGGCGACGGCGAGGCCGAGACCGGCCCCCTGGCCACCGCCTGGCACGGCAACAAGTTCCTCAACCCCATCGGGGACGGTGCCGTCCTGCCCATCCTGCACCTGAACGGCTTCAAGATCCATAACCCGACCATTCTCTCCCGCATCCCCAAGAACGAGCTGACCGAGCTCTTCCACGGCTACGGCTGGGACGTGCGCTTCGTCGAGGGCGACGAGCCGAAGAAGATGCACCAGGCCATGGCCGGCGCCCTGGACTGGGCCATCCGCGAGATCCGCCGCATCCAGGCCAACGCCCGCCAGACCGGTGACGACAGCCGCCCCACCTGGCCCATGATCATCCTCCGCACCCCCAAGGGCTGGACCGGCCCCAAGGAAGTGGACGGCCAGACCATCGAGGGCAACTTCCGCGCCCACCAGGTCCCCATCGACATGACCCAGCCCCACCACCTCCAGCTCTTGGAGTCCTGGCTGCGCAGCTATAAGCCCGAAGAGCTCTTCACCGAGGAGGGCAAGCTCCGCCCCGACCTCCAGGCCCTGGCTCCGGTGGGCGACCGCCGCATGGGTGCCAACCCGCACGCCAACGGCGGCAAGCTCCTGCGGGACCTGAAGCTGCCGGACTTCCGCAAGTACGGCGTGGACCTGCCCGCCCCCGGTGCCGTCGAGGCCCAGGACATGCTGGTGCTGGGTTCCTACGTCCGGGACGTCATCAAGGAAAACGAGCCTGCCAAGAACTTCCGCGTCTTCGGCCCCGACGAGAGCAAGTCCAACCGCCTGACCCCCATGTTCGAGGCCACCACCCGCGTGTGGGACGCTGACATCGAGCCGGGCGACGAGTATCTGGCCCACTCCGGCCGGGTCATGGACTCCATGCTCTCCGAGCACATGTGCGAGGGCTGGCTGGAGGGCTACCTGCTCACCGGCCGCCACGGCTTCTTCAACAGCTACGAGGCCTTCATCCGCATCGTGGACTCCATGTTCTCCCAGCACGCCAAGTGGCTCAAGACCTGCAACGAGCTGCCCTGGCGGCAGGACATCGCCTCCCTGAACTATATCCTCTCCTCCAACGTCTGGCAGCAGGACCACAACGGCTTCACCCATCAGGACCCCGGTTTCCTGGATCACGTGGCCAACAAGAAGGCAGACGTGGTGCGGATGTATCTGCCCCCCGATGCCAACTGCCTGCTCTCCTGCTTTGCCCACTGCATCGGCAGCCGGAACTATGTGAACGTGCTCGTCACCTCCAAGCACCCCCGCCCCCAGTGGCTGACCATGGAGCAGGCCGTGAAGCACTGCACCCAGGGCATCGGCATCTGGCAGTGGGCCTCCAACGACCAGGGCGAGGAGCCGGACATCGTCCTGGCCTGCTGCGGCGACACGCCCACCCTGGAAACGCTGGCGACGGTGACCATCCTGCGCCACTACTTCCCCGACCTGAAGATCCGGGTCGTGAACGTGGTGGACCTGATGCGCCTCCAGTCCAACACCCAGCACCCCCACGGCCTGACCGACCAGAAGTACGACCTGCTCTTCACCCAGGACAAGCCCATCCTCTTCGCCTTCCACGGCTACCCGTCCCTCATCCACGAGCTGACCTACCGCCGGAAGAACAAGAACCTGCACGTCCGGGGCTATATCGAAGAGGGCACCATCACCACGCCCTTCGACATGCGCGTGCTGAACAACCTGGACCGCTTCCACCTGACCATGGACGTCATCCAGCTCCTGCCCGAAAAGCTGGGCACCCGCGGGGCCTTCCTCACCCAGATGCTCCAGGATAAGCTCGTCGAGCACAAGCAGTATATCGCCGAACACGGCCTGGACCTGCCTGAGATCCGCGACTGGAAGTGGAACGATGGCAAGGGAAATTACGTCGATTGACGCACAACTCCCGCTTATCTTCTAAAAATTCTCAAAAAACACCCGTCAGCCTCGTCTGGCGGGTGTTTTTTTGACATTTTCTCTCTTTTATCTAGTTTTTATTCGGAAAGCAGGGTGTAATCTATCGTTTCCGCTCTTGCGATCGTTTGGGAGTTATGCTATGATAATTCCATCAGCTGTACAACTTCATAGCGTTACCCCGATGAAACCTTTAGGATCGAAAGAAACTGAAGGCGGAGGGATCTCTGGAGAATCTCCCATGTGAGTACCGAAGGTGCAAGACTTCCAACCGGGAAGTCGAATCTCTCAGGTTAAAGGACAGAGCCGTGTTAAGCGACCCCGTTCACCGAAGAGAGAGAGAAACAGGGAAGTGACCACGGACGACTGTTCTTCAGAGCCATTTGGGCAGGATGCCCAAGAGGCTCTTTATTTTTGTGTAATTTTAGGAGGCAGTCCCATGGACACACTGCTGCACATCGTGCAAACCATCAACTTTTATCTCTCGGATTATATCCTGGTCTTTCTGCTGGTGGGTACCGGCTTGTTCTTCTCCATCCGCACTCGCTTCGTGCAGGTCCGCTGCTTCGGAGAGGGGATGCGGCGGGTCTTCGGCAACTTCTCCATGCGCGGCGGCGCACAAAAAGGCGGCTTGAGCTCCTTCCAGGCCCTCACCACCGCCATCGCGGCCCAGGTCGGTACCGGCAACATCGTCGGCTCCTGCGGCGCGATCCTGGTCGGCGGCCCCGGCGCCATCTTCTGGATGTGGATCATCGCCTTCTTCGGCATGGCCACCATCTATGCAGAGGCCGTGTTGGCCCAGGAGACCCGCGTCGTCCACGAGGACGGTTCCGTCTCCGGCGGCCCGGTCTATTACATCAAGCGGGCGTTTAACAACGGCTTCGGGACGTTCCTGGCAGTGTTCTTCGCCATCGCCATCACCCTGGCGCTGGGCTTCATCGGCTGTATGGTCCAGTCCAACTCCATCGGCCAGACGTGCAGCACGGCCTTCGGCATCCCCGCCTGGGTCATCGGCATCGTGGTTGCGATCTTGGCCGCGATCATCTTCCTCGGCGGCGTGAACCGCGTGGCCGCTGTCACGGAAAAGCTCGTGCCCATCATGGCCGTTCTGTATCTGGTCGGCGGGCTGATCCTGCTCATCCTGCGCCTGCCCTATCTGCCGGAGACCATCGGCATGATCTTTAAGTATGCCTTCTTCCCCAACGCCATCATCGGCGGCGGCCTGGGCTACGCCCTGAAGACCGCCATCAGCCAGGGCGTCAAGCGCGGCCTGTTCTCCAATGAGGCCGGTATGGGTTCTACCCCTCACGCCCACGCCATGGCAAAGGTCAAGCAGCCCCATGACCAGGGTGTGGTCGCCATGGTCGGCGTCTTCATCGACACCTTTGTGGTCCTGACCATGACTGCCCTCGTCGTCATCTCCACCCTCTACGCCGGCAACGGCCCCCTGGCCCACGGCGCTGTGGAGGGGATCAACAAGGCTGACATGGCCCAGCTGGCCTTCTCCAGCGTGTTCGGGTCCACCGGCGGCAGCGTGTTCGTCGCCATCTGCCTGTTCTTCTTCGCCTTCTCCACCATCCTCAGCTGGAACTTCTTCGGCAAGCTGAACGTGCAGTACCTCTTTGGCAAAAAGGCCACCGTGGTCTATTCCGTCCTCGGCGTGGTCTTCATCTTCCTCGGCTCCTGCCTGTCCAACGATCTGGTCTGGGAGCTGTCCGACCTGTTCAACCAGCTCATGGTCATCCCCAACGCGCTGGCATTGCTCGCCCTTTCCGCCCTGGTGGTTCGCGCCGCCAAGGGCTCGAAATAAGGGAATGAGAGAGAGGTCTCTTTGACCTCGATCGTTCTCCTCTCTTTTGCATCGCCCCTGGTTCAGAGCCCCTCTCTCTTGAACCAGGGGTGATCCATTCCCCGGCCCGAAGGAAATCTTTCGTCATTATGGCGCAAGGTGCCCGTCATTTTGTCCAAATCGTCTGGTTTCTTCGCTGATATGCCCAATTTTGCAGCAAGTATTTCAGTAATTTTTTTATACAACCGTCTCTTGCAATTTTTCTTGCGTTGTGCTATTCTATATTCACAGCGGGGCACAAGAGATTCCGGCCAGGCCCGGTATGCCGCGTTTTCGCCCCGCTGGTCCTTTTGGACCGGCAGGCTCCCTTCTTTTTCTTGTTCTTCCCTAGAACCGACCACCGCCGGTCCCTATCTTAACTTTGATCCATATTCTTTTCCTTTCTTTTCCGCCGCCCTTCGCGCCAGGTTCCTGGCCAAGGGGCGGTGGGCCTTTTTTTGCCCAAATTTCGCCCCAGATCACAGCCACACGGTTCCGCTGCCCTCCAGCGCGAAAAGCCGCCCCGCCAGGTCCTCTGCGCAGGCGGTGAGGTAGGCCGCCGTGTTCTCCTCTTTCCCAGCCACGCTCCGGGCCGCCGCTGCCAGCTGGGCGAAGACGGTTTCTTTCGTTTGGTTCCGGAAACACTGGGCCAAGGCCTCCCGCTCCCCCTCTGTCATGGTCAGGGGCACCGGTGCGGCCCCCATCAGGGCCTTGCCCAGGGCATTGACCGCCACCGGCAGAAAGAGGTTGCAGACCTCTTCCTGATACCAGGGATGGTACCGCTCCAACACCGCCACCAAGTCCGCCCAGGTGTAGCGCCGCAGAAAGTGGTTTTCTATGCTCAAGCGGCGGAGGTACTCTTTGACGTAACGCACCCCCTGCATCCGCTCCGGCACCGGCAGCGCCAGCTGATAGTCGATGTCGCAGGGGATCTCCTGGGCCAGGTATACGAAGTCGTAGCGCCGCCAGAAGCCGCCGATGCTCCGCAGGGTATCCCACATGGCCCGGTTCTTCACCGGCGGCAGGGCGCGGCACAGGGAGACCCAGAGGATATTTCCCCGGACCATCTCTCCCCGCAGGCGCTCCCGCCTGCTCGTCAGCTCCTTGGCCAGGTCACGGGTCAGCAGCTCCCTTCCCCGTTCTCCTGGGTCTTCTAAGTCCAGCCCCAGAGTAAAACAGATCGAGTCCAAGAGTGCCTGGGCCGTTTCCACGGGCACCGAGTCACTCTCTCCCTTTGTGTAGTTCCTGACCTGCCGGGCCAGTAGCGCAAAGAGCTTGGCCTGCAATTCCTCCCAGTCCTGAATGGTCAGGGAGAGGCCCTGCTCCGCCGTGGCTTCGTTGCAGCGCAGCAGCTCCCCCTTCACCGCCACCGGGCAGACGGGGCACCATGTTTGATCCATGCAAGATCACCTCCTGTTCCCCTGTTATACCCCAGGGCGGCAGGCAGAACAAGACTTGAAAAAATCCCGATTTTGTGGTAATATAACAGTAGAAAAACAGCCCGAAGACCTGAATTTTTTTCCAGTCTTCGGGCTGTTTGCTGTTTTGTGTTTGAAAAGTTATCGGCGGAACCAGGCTTTCATCGTGTCAAAGATCTTCACCAGCTCGTCCTCCTGAATGATGTACGGAACCATGGAATACATGTAGCTCAGGAAGGGGCGGCTGAACACGCCCCGCTGGTAGGCAAACTCCTGGAAGCCCGCCAGGTCCTTGGGGTCATAAACTTCTACGCAGGTACAGCCTCCCATGATGCGCACCTCTTTGATGCGGGGATCGGTAAAGCCCAGCATCTCCCGCTTGGAGATGGCCTCGATCTTCTGGATCTTAGATAGATAGTCCTCCCGCTCGAAGATCTCAATGCCCTTGAGGGCCGCAGCGCAGGCCAGGGCGTTGCCCATGAAGGTCGGGCCGTGCATGAGGGCGTGGTTCGGGTCATCGCTGTAAAAGGCGTCGTAAACCTTATGGTTGGCCACGGTGGCGGCGTGGCCGATGTAGCCGCCGGTGAGGGCCTTGCCCAGGACGAGAATATCCGGCAGCACCAAATCGGCGACAAATCGGTTCCCCGTCCGGCCAAAGCCGGTGGCCACCTCATCGAAGATGAGCAGGACGCCGTACTCATCGCACAGCTCTCTGGCCCGTTTCAGAAAGGAGATGTCATACATCCGCATCCCCCCAGCCCCCTGGAGCAGCGGCTCGACCAGGACGCAGTTGAGCTGGTCGTGGTATTGGGCAAAGGCCTCCTCCAGGGCGGAAATTTCCGTGGGGATATGCACCACGTCCCGCTTGTTGGGGAAGGCCAAGTGATAGTCCTCGTCGTCACCGACCTCCATGGCCCGGAAGGTATCGCCGTGGTAGGCGTGCTCCAGGGCCAGGACCATGGGGCGGGGCGTGCCCAGGTTGACGTAATACTGCACCGCCATTTTCAGGGCCACTTCCACGCCCACACTGCCGGAGTCGGAGAAGAAGCAGTAGTCCAGATCGCCGGGCAGAAACTCCGCCAGCTTGTTTGACAGGTCCTCCACCGGCTGGTGGGTCAGGCCGCCCAGCATGACGTGGCAGAACTTCCCCGCCTGCGCCTGGATGGCGGCGGTCAGCTCCGGATGCTTGTACCCGTGGATCATACACCACCAGGAGGAGACGGAGTCGATGAGGGTCTGGTCCTCGGTGTGAAGATAGACCCCCTGGGCGTCCACGATCTTGTAGGGCGGGTCCATTTTCTTCATCTGCTGATAGGGATACCAGATCATAGTTTGACCTCCTCATACAGGGCCGCCAGGGCCTCTGGGTCCATCCGCAGGGCGGTGTCCCCCTCCTGGACGGTGGCTAAGATCGGCAGGCCGGTGAGGGCCTGGCACATGGCGAGATTGTCTTCCTCCATGGTGTCACCAGGGTGATAGTGGTTAAAGATGATGCCTTTGAGGGGCAGGCCCTTGGCCTTCATATACTCGGCGGTAAGGACCACACTGTTGATGGTCCCCAGCCCCGCCTCGGCCACCAAAATGCTGGCCAGACCCAGGGACTTCACCACATCCTCCAGCTGGATGTGCTGTGCGTCCCAGCGCAGGGGGCAGAGGATGCCGCCGCTGCCCTCCATAGTCACATAGTCATAGCGTTCGCAGACGGAGCGCCAGCCGGCCTTCACCACCTCCAGGTCGATCTGCGGCCCCTCAAAACGGGCAGCCAGATGGGGGGACCAGGCGTGTTCATAAACGTAGGGGCACATGCTCTCCAGGCTCTGGCCGATGCCGGAGAAGGTTTTCACAAAGGCCCCGTCTCCGGGGATCAGGGAACCGTCCGGGCGGCGGTCGTTGCCGCTCATGGCGGCCTTATAATAAGCGGGGCGCTTGCCCGCTTCCGCCAGAGTCTTGACCAGCAGACCGGCGATGTAGGTCTTGCCGATGTCCGTGCCGGTGCCGGTGAGGAAGATGCCTTTTGCCATGGCTCAGGCCTCCTTCCAGTAGTCGGGGGTCACGTCCCGGCCCAGCCCCTCCAGCATGGCCCGGTCGCTGCGGATGGTGGCGCAGGCCACGGTGGTGAGCATGTTGCCGGTGATGGTGGCGGAAGCCCCGGCTTGGAACGCCGTCTCGCCGTCCTTCGTCAGCAGGGCGCGGCCGGCGGCCAGGCGGATGTTGGCTTCGGGGTTGAGATAGCGGAAGAAGGCGATGGTCCGCAAAATATCCGCCTCGCTCAGCTGGGGCAGGCCCTCCAGCGGCGTGCCGGGGATGGGCATGAGGGCGTTGATGGGGATGGAGTCGATCTCCAGCTCCGCCAGGCTCACGGCCATGTCCAGCCGGTCCTCCCAGGTCTCCCCCATGCCGATGATGCCGCCGGAGCAGGCGCACATGCCCTCGGCCTTCACGAGCTTGAGCGTCTCGATCTTTTTCTCATAGGTGTGGGTGGTGCAGATGTTGGGGAAGTTCCGGCGGGAGGTCTCGATGTTGTGGTGGTAGCTGGTCACGCCCGCCTCGTGGAGGCGGTGGAACTGCTCGGCAGTGAGGAAGCCCATGGAGGCGCACAAGTCGATCTTACATTCCCGCTTCATGGTCTCAAAGGCGTGGATGGCCTTGTCAAACTCCGCCCCTGTGAGGCTCCGCCCGGCGGTGACGATGGAGAAGCGGTCCACGCCCTCCCGCTCGTTGAGCTTGCAGGCCTCTAAGATCTGCTCCTCCGGCAGGAAGTCGTAGACTTCGCAGTCGGTATGGTGGTGGGCGGACTGGGCGCAGTATTTGCAGTCCTCCAGACAGCGCCCGCTGCGGCCGTTGATGATGGAGCATAGATCCACTTTGTCCCCCACCAGCGCCGCACGGATGGCGTCGGCGCCCCGGCACAGCTCGTCTAAGTCGCAGGTCAGGAAGAAGGACAGGTCGTCCTGCCGCCCCAGGCGGCGGCCATGAATGATCTCCTGGGCTAATGTCGTGACATTCATCGGATGATTTCTCCTTTTCTGGGCCGCTCAGACCCGTCCCAAGGCGGTGTGGCTCAGGGCGGGCTTCACCCGCTTGACCAGCACCGCACCCAGCACGCTCAAACACAGGTCCCCCGGCACCGCCAGAAGGAAGCAGTACAGGAAGAGGGGCCACAGGGCGATGGGGGTATTGATAACATAGTTACAAATGATATAGTAGTAGACCATGCCCATGGCATAGACCACCGCCAGCCCCGCCAGGTTTGCCAGCAGGTAGCGGCCTACGGTGTTCTTTCCGGCCTGCTCCAGCCGCTGGGCCAGCCAGCCGGTGACAAACGTCCCGACGCAGAAGCCGAGCAGATACCCAAAGCTGGGCTGGAACACATACCAGAACCCGCCGCCCTGCGTGAAGATGGGCAGCCCCACCAGCCCCAGCAGCACATAGGTCCCCACGGCGATGGTCCCCAGCCGAGGACCCAGCAGCAGCCCGGCCAGCATGGTAAACAGATATTGCAGCGTAAACGGCACCACCGGCACCGGGACCCGGATAAAGGCCCCCACGGCGATGAGCGCCGTAAACAGCGCACAGTACGCCAGATTCTTGGTCTTGTTGGTCTTGTCCATTTGTGAACCTCCATTCTCTTTCTAGTTCACGATTATACGGTACCCGCCCCAAATTGTCAACCAAATCACATTGGGCAGTTTACAAGAAACTTTCGGCATCCCGCCGGATTTTTCCGGCACCTCACACACGCAAATGCAGGGGACCTTTCAGAAAATGGAGTAGAAAAAACCCCGTCATCCAGTGGATGACGGGGTTTTGGCAGCGGGAGAAGGATTCGAACCCTCACAAACAGAGTCAGAGTCTGTCGTGCTACCCTTACACAATCCCGCTAAGTTTTGTTTTTTTGCGACCCACAACTCACGAGTGCAGGACTTATTATAGCAAAGAAGCGGAAATTGTCAAGGGGTTTTCTAAAATTTTTTGAAAAAATTTTTCAGGTGGCTGTTTCGCCCGATTCCGGGGTCTGGGCGGGCTTGGCGTAGGTCTGGTGGAAGCGCTGTAAGATGGCCGCGACCTGGGCGCGGGAGGCCAGGCCTCTGGGGTCCAAAATGTCCTTGCCCTTGCCCTGGATAAGGCCCGTGGCGTTGGCCCAGGAGAGGGCTTCCAGGGCATAGCTGTGGCACTTGCTCCGGTCGCTGAACTGGTACAGATCGCCCCGCTGGGACACGTCCCATTGTTTATACCGGGCGTAACGATAGAGGATGGAGGCCATCTGCTCCCTGGTGATCCACTGCTTGGGCGCAAACTTGGTGGCGCTGACGCCGTTGACGATGCCGTTCCAGGCGGCCCAGGCCACTGGGGCGGCGTAGTAGGCGTCGGCGGTCACGTCGGCAAAGGGCGACCAGGCGGCGGAGGCCGGGCTGCCCTCCATGCGGTAGAGGATCGTCACCAGCATCCCACGGGTCGTGGGGGTGGCCGGCGCAAAGGTCGTGGCCCCGGTGCCGTTCATGAGGCCCTGGGCGTAGACGTAGGCCACGCTGTCATAATACCAGGAGGACTTGCTCACGTCCGTAAAGGGAAAGGCCACCGGCTGGGCGACCTGTGCAAAGGTCGCGAAGACCGTCACCGCCCCGGCGGGCATCGTGAAGGCATACGTTCCGCTGCCCGTCTCCCGGCAGGTCAGGGTCTTGCTGCCGCTCGTTGCCGTGAGCTTCTCCAGCTTAAAATTCTGGTTGGGTTTGACCGTGAGGGTCACGCTCGTGCCCTCTGTGGCGCTCTGCTTGTCCGCCGTGACCGTCCCGTTCAGCGCCGAGCGCACGGTAATGGGATAGACCGGCTGGGGCGTAATGGTCAGGGTGCCAAACTGATAGGTGATGTCCGCGCGATAATTCCCGCCCACCGGGACCACCGCCCCGCTGGCCTGGATGGTCACGCTGCCCTCTCGGCTCATATCCGGCGCAGAGGCATAGGAGAGGGTGGGCGTTTTGGCCAGCTTGTCCCCATTCACCAGGCCGGAGACGGTGTAGTCAGCGCTGCTCAGGCTGGGGGCCCACTCCCCGACCGCCGCCGTTTTGTCCTGGACGCAGATGGTCAGCTGGGCGGGCTGGATCGTCACTTCGATGGGGTTTGCTTTCGCCGCGGCATAGGTCGCGTCCCCGGCCTTTTCTGCGTAAACCAGGACCTTGCCCGCCTGGGTGGCGGTGAGGCGGCCGCTCTGGTCGATGGTGGCGCTGCCCCGGCTGCCCCGCGGCTCCACCCAATAGCGGACGGCGCCGCTCCCGGCCCCGCCGGAGAGGGTGAATTGCAGGCGCTTGCCGTAGGTCACTTGACTTCCGCCCTTGAGCGTGAGGGACTGCTGGCCGTTCCCGCTCTCCCCGCTTTCCGAGGGTTGGGTCTTGCGGGCCACGACGGTGAGAGAGAAGGTCTCCGTGCCGCCGGTGTAATCGAGGATGCCGTCACCGTTCACGTCCTTGCCCTGGGCAATGTGGGCGATCAGCGACACGCTCCCCAACGTCTCCCCGGCGGTCAGTTGAGACCCGGAGAGGACACAGTCCTTGCTGTCACCGGAGAATTGATAGGTCACGTCCCCCGCCCCCGCGCCGCGGACCAGGGTGTCCAGGTCGATGCGCTCGCCCTGGATGAGCTGGATGTTCTGCTTGACGTTCGGGATGCCGGGGGCGATCTCCCCCCGGTCCCAGGTCATGCTGCTCTCCTGCATGGTATAATTCGCGTTGGAGGGACGCATCCCGGAGAGGGTGACCGTCTTCCCCGTCCCGGCGTAAGGGGTGTCATAGGATGCTTTGGAGCAGGTCACGGTGAGGGGGCCGTCCAGACTGGACGCAGTGATCTCCGGCTGGGCGTCTGTCGTTCCGTCGAAGCTCTTATAGCATTTCCGGACCGTAACCTCCTGGGGCAGGACCAGCCGAGGGTCGATGGTAAAATGGACCGTTTTGCTGCCGAAATAAGCCCCTGTTCCCGTAACGGTCACAGCGGCCTGCCCGGCGTTGGTGTTGTTGGCATAAGAGACGGTGTAATCCGTGCTGGGGACCACGGCACCGTCCAGTCTCACCGTCGGCACCGGCTCCTTGGGCGACTTGTCATAGCGGTAAAACCACTCGTCCAGGTCGATCTCCGCCTGAGACAGATCCCTCTCCTCTGCCGCCGTCGCCCTGGGTGACAACGGCAGCAGGCCCAGCAGCAGCACCGCCGCCAGACACCAGGCCAGCCCCTTTCTCATCCGTTCTCTCATGCCGCTCCTCCTCTCACTTTGTCGTTTTTTATCGTTTTTTGTCGATTTTTATTCCAGTATACCAACTCCGGCGGAAAGAAGCAACTAGAATATAAATTCTTTATTTGACGTGAAACTTGCAAAAACACCGCTTCTCGCTTGACAAGTTGGCGCAGACTACTATAATAGGTAAGGATCGCAATTCAAGGAATCGAACGGAGTGGTTTTTTCATGGATCAATGCAGCTTACAGGCGCTCCCCCTCCCCGCCAATGAACACGTCGATTTCGTGGCCATCGACTTTGAGACGGCCAGTGGAAACCCCAACAGCGCTTGCTCGGTGGGCTTGGCGTTCGTGGTGGGGTTAGAGGTGGTAGCCACGACCCATCGGCTCATCAAGCCCCCCGGAAACAAATACGAGTGGGGCAATGTCCGGGTCCACGGCATCCGCCCCAAAGACACGGTGAACGCCCCAGACTTTCTCACCGTCTGGCAGGAGCTGCACCCCATGCTGGTGGGCAAGGCCCTCATCGCCCACAACGCCCGGTTTGACATGTCCGTCATCAAGGCCTCTCTGGCCGCGTATGGGGATTCCTATGTCCAGCAGTACGCCGACTTTAAGTACGTGGACAGCATCGCCATGGCTCGCGACCTGGTCCCCGGCCGGAAAAACCTGGCCGCCTGCTCCGAGTGCCTGGGGATCGACCTGGAACACCACCACAACGCCGAGTGCGACGCCGTCGCCTGCGCGGAGATCGCCATTGCCTGCATCAAGGCCAACCACTGCCTGAACCTGGGCGAGTTCTGCTTCTCCCAGCCCCACGTCCGCATCCAGGAGGTGGCCGACCTGGTCCCGCCCACGCCCCGGCCCAAGGTCCCCAAAACCACCCAGCCCCGCCGGACCCACGCCGTCGGCCCCGGCCCGGCCCTGGCCCAGAACCGCCACATCAAGCCCCGCGACATCCAGCCCCAGGTCTCGACCTTCGACACCAACCACCCCCTCTATCAAAAGTCCCTGGTCTTCACCGGGGAGCTGTCCATCGACCGGAAAGAGGCCATGCAGCGGGCGGTGAACGTCGGCGCGGTCTTACGATCCTCCGTCTCCCGCCGCACGGACTTTCTCGTCGTCGGCCACCAGTACGACGGCCCCGACGGACAGGCCACCATCAGCAACAAGGAGGAAAAGGCCCGCGCCATTTTGGCCGAAGGAAAAAGCAAGCTCCGCCTGCTGGATGAAACCGAGTTCTTCCATCTTCTCCAATCCGCCGCCCCCAGCCGCGCCGCTCGCCCCATGGCCATGGCGAAGGTCAGCGGAAAATAACTTACGACCGATAACAACGTAGGGACGATGCCTCTCGCATCGCCCCTACTATTTTTTCTCTTTGATTTTTTATGCCAGACGCAACAAACGCCCTACGCGAAAAGGCGTAAGGCGTTTGGTACGGCAGGAGGGACTCGAACCCCCGACCTACTGGTTCGTAGCCAGTCACTCTATCCAGCTGAGCTACTGCCGCTTGTTTGTTTGCGTGTCTCACTGACAGCTTTTGTATACTACCACACTTTTCCGAAGATTGCAAGCCTTTTTTTCAATTTTTTCAGATTTTTTGATTTTTCCTTGCTTTCGTCCCTGAACGAGCCAAAAGCGGCGTGGCCGAAGCCACGCCGCTCAGACGCCTCAGGCGTTTCCTATGGTACCCGACTCAGCAGCCGCAGCCACAGTCACAGCCGCAGTTGTTGTTATTGTTGCCGCACCCGCAACCGCAATTGTTGTTGTTGCAGCCACAGCCGCAGGAGTTGCCGCCGGTGCCGCAGCCGCAGCAGCAGATGAGAATGAGGATGAGGATGATCCACAGGCAGCCGTTGCCGCCCCAACCGTTGTTCCAACACATAAACTAGAACCTCCTGTGAGAGATGGAGACCGTCGGGCGGTCTCAGTCCATCTTATGCCCCAGGAGGGGAGATGTGCGCCGGAAACAGCTTATTCTTCTCCCTTGGGGCGGTCTCCCCGGATGAGCAGCGTGGGCTTGCAGCAGAGATCTTCCAGGTCGGACATGGTGGCCGCCGGGAGCTTCAAGGCCCCGCCGCAGCGGGCGCAGAACAGCTCCACAGAGCTGTAATTGATCTTCAGCTTCCAGTCCCGGCAGCCGCAGGTGCAGGAGATGCCGTCCCGCAGGCCGATGTCCCGCAGCTCCCCTAAGATCTCTTCCATCACGAGATCATTGAGGAAGGTCCCCTCGGCCCCGGCCTCTGTCTCCAGCACATCCAGCGTCTCCTCCAGCCGCTTCATGGCGGCGAAGACCGGCTCCTCCTCGCCCACATAGCAGCAGTCCAGGCCGGAGTTGGCGCAGGAAAAGGCCAGGCACTTCTCCGTGAGAAAGGCGTGGGTGGAGCAGGTCACGGTGTGCTCCTGCTCGCAGAACAGGCAGGGCACGGTGAGATTCACCCGGTCCCCCATCAGGTCAATGCGAATGGACGACTTGCCGCAGGGGCAGGGCAGCTTCCCGCCGGCGGCAGCCAGCTGGAACACGGACCGCTCCAGGATCACCGGCTGGCGGCAGGACGGGCAGAGAAACGCGATGGATCGCTTTGCATCTTCTATCATAACAGTCACCTCCGGGGGCGTATCCCCCTCTGTGTTTTGCAGCTTCGTTTGCAGGTTGGTCTGGGTGGTCAGGTTGATCTGGGTGGTATTGTTGTATTATACCACGATTTCCGCGCCTTGCCAAAGGGGAAATATCTTGCCCCCGGAGGGGAGATGGAGTATACTGGCCCAAAGAGGTGATCCCCCATGAAACGACTCATTGCGTCCGACCTGCACGGCTCCGCCGTCTTCTGCCGCCAGCTCTTAGCCCTATATCGGGAGACCGGGGCAGAGCAGCTCGTCCTGCTGGGCGACCTGGCCTATTCCGGCTCCTACGATCCCCGCTATGAATACGACCCGCAGGACGTCATCGACCAGCTCAATGCCATTGCCCCGGATATTCTCTGGGTGGAGGGCAACTGCGACTACGGCGTCGGTGCCCTGCGCCCCCGCTTCCCCGGCTCCCCCAAGTATCTGCTCCAGGAATGGGAGGGGCGCTCCGTCTTTCTCACCCACGGCCACCGGTATGGCCCGCAGAATCCTCCGCCCCGCGGCATGGCAGAAATTCTGCTCTCCGGCCACACCCACGTCCCCGCCTGGGGCCGCGTCGAAGACCTCTTCTGCGCCAACCCCGGCTCCGTCTCCCTGCCCCGCGGTCGATCCGACCACAGCTGCCTGCTCTACGAGGACGGCATCTTCCGCTGGATGACCCTGGACGGGGAAGAATACCACTGGGAAGCCCTGTGACGGCTATCCCTTTCGGATCAAGTTCTTCTTCACCGCCGCTGCCAACGCAAAGCGCTTTTCGGTGCCGTCCTCAAAGCGGATGCTGGCGATGTCCCCCTGGCGGCTGACGATGCGGCCGGGGCCGAAGATCTTGTGGTCCACCCGGTCCCCCGGCGATAGATGTTCTCTTGGCCCGCTCTCCCGTTCGGGAGGGTGGGCCACTTTTTGATCGTAGGGGAAGAGGGTGTTGGCAAAGGTGCTCTCCAAGCCCTCCCGCCGGAAGCGGAAGATGGCCAGCTCTTCTTTTGCGCGGGTCATGCCGACGTAGAAGAGGCGGCGCTCCTCCTCATACAGTTCCACCTCTTCCGGGTCCGGGTGGGACCCTCTGGGCGGGTCGATCGAGGGCAGAATGCCGTCGGCCACGTCCATCAGGATCACCCGCTGGTATTCCAGGCCCTTGCTGGAGTGGATGGTGGAGATGAGGAAGGGGCTTTCCGGGTCGCTGGACCCCTGGGCCACGATGCCCTGCAATTCCCGCAGGCGGGCCAGGAGTGCCTTGGGGCTGTCCGTCTGTTTTCCCAGGCTCTCCAAAATATCTAGCTTGCCGCTGTCCATCTCCCGGTCGTCCAGGTAGGCCCCGTAGCCCAGGGTCCGGCGGATGCGGTCGATGGCCTGGTCCCCCGTCAGCCCCGGCAGGAGCTGGAAGCGGCGGGCCAGGGACGCACAGCGGTGCCGCCCCTTTTGGGAGATGCCGGGGCAGTCAGCCAGCAGCTCCAGAATAGGCTCTCCCGTCTGGCGGCTCTCCCGCACGGCCCAGTGGGCTGCGGCCTTTTTGATGCTGGCCCCCAGCTTATAGTAGATGGGGAGAAAGGCCTCCCCATTCGTCGGCTCGTAGGCCAGGGTGATGAAGTGTTCCACGTCCCGGACGATCCGGTGGGAAAAGAAGCTCCCCTCGATCTGGCGGCAGCGGCAACCGATGCCCTGCCGGTCCAGCAGGTCCAGAACGGGCAGGGCGCTGTCGTTGTTCCGGGCCAGGACTGCCGTCTCCCGGTCGCAGGTAGCGGCCAGGCGGGCGAGAAAGGCATACTGCTCCACCCGGTCCGCCACCCAGATGGGCTGGATGACCGGGCCGTCGTCCCGGACGGCCACCATGTGCTTGTCCCGCCGGTGCTGGTTTTGGCGGATGAAGGCATCCGCCGCCTGAACGATCCGGGCGGTGGAGCGGTAATTTCGCTCCAGGAGCAGGACCTTGGCCCCCGGATAGTCCTGCTCAAAGTGGAGCAGGGCCGACGGCTCCGCCGCCCGGAAGCCGTAGATACTCTGGTCCTCGTCGCCCACGAGAAAGAGGTTCTGCCGCTGCCCCGCCAGCAGGCGCAGGATCGTGTGCTGGATCCGGGAGGTGTCCTGGGCCTCGTCCACGCAGAGGTAGCGATAGCGGTCCTGAAAGGCCCCTAAGATCTCCGGGTACTTCCGCAAAATGCGGGCGGCGTAGACCATCTGATCGTCGAAATCCATCCAGCCATAGCTGCGCAGGGCGGCGCAGTATTCCTGATAAATTTTCCCCACCGGAAGGTCATCCAGTGGATATTTTTCGATGGCCTCCGGGCCGAGCTGCTTGTTTTTGATGTAGGTGATGGCCGTCCGCAGAGATTTTACCGTACTCTCTGTGGGAAACTCCCCCGTGGCCTTCTGGCAGAGGTCGCCCACCAGACTGGAGAGCTTCCGCTCGCTGGTGATGAGTGCAAAGGCCGTTCGGCCCTTGGTCTTTTCATAGTAGCGGATGATCCGGGCGGAAAGGCCGTTGATGGTCCGAAACTCCAACCGCCCTGCCAGGTCCGCCCCGAAGACCTGGGCAAAGCGGGCCGCCATGTCCTTGGTGGCGGAGACGGTGTAGGTCACGGTCAGGATATGTTCCGGGGCCACCCCCCGGCAGAAGATGAGATAGCCCAGCCGGTGGATGAGGGCCGTAGTCTTCCCGCTGCCGGGGACGGCCAGCAGCAGCACCGGCCCCTCGGCGGCCTGGACCGCTGCCTCCTGCTGGTCGTTGAGCCGCACGCCCCAAGCCGCTTTCCATTCCGCAAAGTCCATGCCGCTGCGCTTCGCCTTCGGCTCAGGCATCCAGGTGGGTGTTCAGATACACGTCCCAGATCTCCTCCGGGACCAGGCGGCCGCCGGTGGCCCAGACGATCTGGGTGGCGTTGTTCAGCCGGTCGGGGGTCAGGCCCTGCTCCTGGCAGTAGGCCACGCTCCCCTCCGCCTGGCACAGGGCCACGGGGCCTTGGAAGGCGGCGCAGCTGGAGGGCTCGATGCGCTCCCCTTCCGTCTCCACCAGCAGGCGCAGGAAATCATAGAGCTTGGCGTCGGAGACGGTGCACTCGCCGGAGACAAGATTGGTCATGATCCGGGTGACAAAGCTGGAGGGGCTGGCGCAGGCCAGGCCGTCGGCCTCGGTCTTGCCGGAGAGACCGTAGTCCCGGACGTTGGCCTGTTCAAATTTCTGGGTCGCCATGCCCAGCAGGACCGAGGGGCACTGGGTCGGCTCGACAAAGAAGCAGTGGACGTTGTCTCCATAGAGCCGCTTGAGGCCATAGCACACGCCGCCCGGCGCCCCGCCCACCCCGGCGGGGACGTAGACGATGAGGGGGTGGGCCTCATCCACAGCAATGCCCTTTTCCTTCAGCTGGGCGTCCAGCCGCTTGGCGGCCACGGCGTAGCCCAGGAAGAGGGTGACGGATTTCTCGTCGTCCACAAAATAGCTGGTGGGGTCGGCCTCGGAGCGCTTCCGCCCCTCCTCCACGGCGCGGGAGTAGTCGTCGGCATACTCGATGACCTCCACGCCCTTGCTCCGCAGCAGGTCCTTCTTCCACTGCTTCGCATCGGCGCTCATGTGGACGATGACCCGGAAGCCCAGGGCAGCGCTCATGATGCCGATGGAGAGGCCCAGGTTGCCCGTGGAGCCCACCTGCACGGTGTAGCCGCCCAGGAACTTCTGCATGTCCTCATCGGCAAAGGCGGCGTAGTCGTCCGCCACGGTGATCTTCCCGGCGGCCAGGGCCAGATCCTCCGCGTGCTTCAACACTTCATAGATGCCGCCGCGGGCCTTGACGGACCCGGCGATGTCCAGATGGCTGTCTTTTTTCAGCAGCAGGCGGCCGGGGATCTTCCCGCCGTAGGCCTTCTCCAGGGCGGGCTGCATCTTCTCCAGCTCGGCCAGGGGGGACTCGATCAGGCCGTGGTTGGCCTGGGTCTCCGGGAAAGCTCGTTCCAGAAAAGGCGCAAACCGGGCCAGCCGCGCCTCAGCATCGGCGATGTCCGCCTCGGACACCACCAGGTCACACAGGCCGCGCACCAGCTCGAAGGGGACGTAGCGGGGGTTCTTCCAGACGGTCTCTTCACCAGCCGTCAGGTCGGCCATGGTCTGGGCGTCGGTCTCATAAATTTTTTTACTCATGGTTTCACTTCCTCTGTTGTCATCGGGGGCTGATCGTGTTTCTTGCCCTGTATTGTATCCCAAGCGCCCGCCTTTTTCAAGCAAAAGGGGCCGCAGAAGTCTGCGGCCCCAAACAAAAAAGAAATTTACCGTGCGCCCAGCAAGACCGGCTGGAGCTGTCTCCCCTCCAGCGCGGCGGCAATGGCTGCCGTCACCTGGGTCATGTCGGCCACCAGGGACGTGGGCTTCCCCTCCGGGTCATCCTGGCGGAAGGGTACAAAATAAATGTGCTTCCGGGCCATGAGCGCCCCGATGTTTTTCGCGGCCCCCGCCAGCCCATCGTTGGTGGACACTGCCAGGACCACAGGCCGCCCGTTGCGCAGATGCGCTTTCGCGGCCATGGTCACTGCCGTGTCCGCGATGCCGGCGGCCAGCTTCGCCAGGGTGTTGCCCGTGCAGGGGGCGATGACCAGCACATCCAGCAGCCCCTTGGGGCCGATGGGCTCCACCTCCGGGATGCTGGTCATGGCCCGGTGGCCGCAGGCGATCTCCGCCCGCTGGCGAAAGGCTTCCGCCCGCCCGAAGCGGGTGTCGGTCGCCGCCGTCGTCTCAGAGAGGATGGGGAGGATATTGGGGTAGCTCGCGGCGGTCTCCTCCATGGCCCGCAGCGCGTTGTCTAGGGTACAGAACGATCCGGTGAGGGCAAACCCCACCCGTGTCTCCTCCATGGCGTTATGCCTCCTGTTCCCATAAAATATGATACACGGCGTCCCGGATGGCAGCCGCCGCCGTCACCGGGGCCACCCGTCCCGGCAGACCGGGGGCCTGCAAGACTTGCAGGTTGCGCCGCTGGGCCGCCGCTCGGTCGATCCCGCCGGGGGCGGAGGCCAAGTCCAGCAAAAACGCCCCTGGGGCCACCCAGCGCAGCCGCCGTTCGTCCAGCACCGGGGCGGGGATGGTGTTCACAACGAGATCAAAGCCCCCCAGCTCCCAGGCCAGGTCTTCCAGCCGGTCCGTCTCATAGCCGTAGGCCGCCGCCCAAGCCAGGTCTTCATAGGACTGGGCCGAGACCGTGACCTTCGCCCCCAAGGCCCCCATCCGGTGGGCGGTGAGCTTTCCCACCCGGCCAAAGCCCAGGATGAGGACCCTGGCGCTGTGGAGCGTGATGGGCAGCTCCTCCATGGCCACCTGCACCGCTCCCTCCGCCGTGGGGAGCGCTGTAGCGGTCGTACCATGCAAACAGAGACGACATGAGCGTGTGCTCATGTCGTCTCTGTTTGCATACGTTTGAGTAGGATATTCACGCAGTCTAAGAGTTTCATCGCTGCTTCGTGGCTGAATTTCTGTACCATCAACCATTCTGAAAACAACCGATAAAGATCTGCCCAATTCTCTTTCGTTTCCTTGCCGTTCTCCTTACTTGGATAACGATCTGCTGCCTCTATTTTCTTATATAGCGCATCAGAGATTCCATCTTTTTCAAGAACGATACTCCCCTGGTTCCACCCAAACAATTCGCAAAAAGCATTCAGCTGTTCATACTTTGTCTCTGCACTCTGACTCGTTTTCGGTGACACAAATAGAGGCTTGTATCGCTTTTCAATGGCTTGAAATTTTGCTTCCTTCTTTATTTTCCTATCCTTCTCTGTTTTCCCATCCGGTTTATCCCCTGTATTTACTCTTGTTTTATAGATTGCTTCAAAGAACGCCGTTCTCTTACCATTTAACTTTTCATCTAGCCAATCACTGAACTCTTTCCTGTGTTCTTGGGCCTCCTCACTCCGTCCAAGCAGCGTTTTAAATGCCGTTCCATAAGTTAGTAGCTCTTCCTTTCGGAATGACATGGATCGAATCCCCGGCTCGATCAGAGCCGACCACAACTCTCCCCACTCTTCTTCTGGAAATGGGATCTTCACACGCCGACATTCTTGCGCACATGCTGCAACAAGAGAACAAAAGAGGACTCTATCTTGCTCTATCGTTGTGATAGAAAGCGGCACATCCATCGCTTTCAAAATATGCTCCTTCGGAGCAGATCGCCTTTTTAAAAAAACAGACAATTGAGGTGCTCGAATGAGGTGAAAAATAACATCCGGACGATCAATGTAGTAAGGCACTTCATTTTGATAGGTAGAAGTGAAATAGGCAGCAGCTTTCTCCATGTTCCCTTTATCTTTCTTAGTCCCCTTTCTCTTGCGCCAATAGGACATAAAAGTATCGCTCAAAGCACTGTAAAATCCCTCTTCATCATAGCCTCGCTCTTTAGGGCGTTTGTCGAAACGCTTTGCTCCATCCCCCTCGAGCGGATGCAAAAACATCTCTAGCATAGGCTGAAGTTTCTGATAAGAAGCAAATGAAAACTCTCGATATGCTTCAACTTGCTCCTTCCAAGGTCGACACAGTGAACACCGAATCTTCGGTTCATATTTTGACTCTGAATCATGCAGAATACGAGACCTCTGACGTGACTCCAGCGAATCATCGTTTCCACATTCACGTTCCTGAGGAAAAAGCAAGTGGCGGTCTGTCAGCAACGCCGCCACTACACGTTCAAGTTCTGATTCCGAACTTTTCCTTTCTTGGTCTTGGATTTTATCGTAGACAGCATCAACTGCGGATAATTTCGAGTACTCTGTTTCAACATATCGTTCAAGCATCGGATTTTCATACTGCTGTAGATACGGCTGAAACTCAACTTCCTTTTCAGGCATACAATTAGGAGACCGGAAGGTCAGCTCATACATCCCCACGGCTTTCCACATACAATTCCCCCCTTAAAATACATTTTCTGGAAATCTTCGATATTTGGTAAAATCAGAACAATTTCCGTCTAAATTTTATAAATTCTACAAAAAATCCAGCACTTTTCTCAGATTTAAAAAAATTTTAATTCCGTCTCGTTTTCCTCCGGAAGCTGAGGTATCATATCCTTACACCGATCGGCGAGCATTGAAAGGAGGTCAACCAGCATGAGTCAACGTTCTATCCGCTTCGCCCTCTTGCGGGCACTGCTGAGCGCTCAGCTCATCACTCACCATGAGTTCGATGCACTTATCCACGGCTGATCCACTGCAAGTGGCCGCCTACGTCCGAGTCTCCACAGATCGCGAAGACCAACTTCACTCTCTGGCGGCCCAACGTGTGTTCTTTGAAAACTACATATCGCAACAATCACTATGGAAAAATGCTGGCATTTTCGCAGATGAGGGGCTTTCCGGAACCTCGACCAAACGCCGCCCTGAGTTCAACCGCATGCTCTCACTGGCCCGAGCGGGCAAAATCGACTTGATCCTGACCAAGGAGGTCTCCCGCTTCGCCCGAAACACTGTGGACACCCTTAGCGTCACCCGCGAGTTGAAGTCCCTGGGTGTCGGTGTAATCTTTCTCAACGATAATATCGACACCAGGGACAACGACGGCGAGTTCCGACTGACCATCATGGCCAGCGTCGCCCAAGAAGAATCGCGGAAAATCTCGGAACGTGTCCGTTGGGGGCAAGCGCAAGCCATGAAGCGCGGCGTTGTGTTCGGCAATAATAGTATCTTTGGTTATCAATTAAAAGATGGCATTCTTGTCGTAGACCCTACGCAAGCAGAGGTCGTGAAGTTAGTTTATCACAAATTTCTGGTCGAGCGCAAGGGGACTTATGTCATTGCCAAAGAATTAACAAAGGCAGGGATTTTTCCCCCTCTCCGTCCCGGCCAAGCGTGGTCCTCCACGGCGATACTTAGGATTTTGCGCAACGAGAAGTACACTGGAACGCTTCTTCAGAAGAAGTATTACACTACTGACTACTTATCTCATAAGAAAGTTCTAAACGATGGCACAGAACCTCAGTTGCTCCTGAAGGATCATCATGAGGCCATCATTTCGCAGGAGACATTCGATGCAGCTCAATCCGAGTTAAAACGGAGACATAATTTAACGAAGGATAAGCGTTGCTTTTCCAATCGCTATTGGTTTTCCGGGAAGGTTCGCTGTGGCTGCTGTGGCTCGTCCTTTCGCGCCAGAGTGGAGCACCGTCCATCTGGTCAGATTTATCGCTGGTTCGCTTGTTACGGCAAGACCCAGAAGAAGACAACTTGCAGCATGCGAGGCTTTAACGGACAGTGGTTAGAACTTTGTGCCAAGCACGTCCTATCTCAACTTTCCCTGGATCACGAATCGATCGTTGCTGAACTGCTGTCCGACCTTCGGAAGCTGCGTCAGGAGGAAAGCCCTGTTCCCGACCAAGGAGCAAGCATCGCCCAAGCTATCCAACGCCAGCAAGCCAGACGAGATCGCGCTTTGGAAGCCTATCTGGACGGCACGATCTCAAAGGAGGACTGGCAGCGGCAAGCCGCTCGCTCTGAGGCTGAATTAAAACGTTTGGAAGCACAGCGCTCTGAAGCTGAACGGCTGCAGGCTGTCGTCCAGACATCTGCTGCTCGTTACCAAGAGATCCAAGGCTTGATCGAAGAGGAATTGAAAGGCGGTCCCAATGTTCTGGATGAAGTGATCGAGCGGGTCGTTGTCGAAGAAGATGCCTTCCTGTTCTACATCCAAGATCTGCCGATCTATTTCCGGCTGACCGTCGAAAGCACCGGCTCTGGTCTCAGCTACACTTCATCCGTCACCTCATGTACCCTCCTCCCCCGCGAAACAAACGCAGAAACCGGGGACCAGGACCTTTGAGTACCTGGTCCCCAAGAGAAAGGAATGATAAAGCGTGGATTATGGTTATGCCTGGCACGATATTGCCACCACCTTGCAGCAACATGCGCAAGCTCGGAACTGTCATGGGATACTTTTTCTCGGTCAGTGCAAAGTATCCAAGAAGATACACCATGCCTTGAAGAAAGCGCTTTCAAAAGCACCTAACTGGATGTATGAGAGAGCAAAAATCTCCAAGCGTAAATATGAAACTGCCGTTCCCTTGATCGCCTCATGGGGAGACCAGGTAGCTATCTTTCATGGCACCGAAACTACTCTTGGAGAAATTCTTCACCTCGACCTAAACAGAATCCGGTATATTTTTTTCCTGCCATCCAACTGCCGCGAGACACTCCGCTCACTCCCGAACATCAACCTTAGTCGCAAGCAGGTAACTCTTTGCCTCGCCATGGCAGACGATCTGAGCCGCCATCAAAAGCAAAAGTTGAAGGAGATCAAGATTCAAATTCCTGCGAAGCGGACTTTGAAGGCCAACCGAAAGACCTGCCCTCCTGCGGACGAACAGAAACTTTCTGCTCTTCTTACCAAGAAGCCTTGGGTGTGGTCTCCCCTCCTGGTCGCCCTCGATGTCCAGATCCGCCTATACTTTGCAGATGTGCCCCCTATTGTACACAATCTCATTTGCCCAGATGAGATCCAGCGTGCCTCCCTTCTGAAGGTGCTTCAAGCGCTAACCCTTACAAACGACCCTGGACTGTGTGATTGCGGCCCAATTGTCTCCCCCCAGATTCCGGACTCTTTCCCTACAGATCATCGTCTCTTGGTCATGTATGATGTTGACCGTCGAAGCGCTCGGAGACTATCCTCTGTTCTCCAAACAGAAGACGAAAACCTGAAACGCGGCGCACCTCTACCTCTTCCCCAGCCAACACTGCCAGTTCTGATAAACGCCTCTGCGTTCTCGCTTCCCTTCATCCGGGATATTCCGTTGGAACCAGCTGACGAAACCCTTTCCATTGAGGAGCTCTCAACGCTTCGCTCTGCTGCCTGTCACTTCTTGTGCAAAAACATCGTTAAACGCTTATCCCAAGAGATGGTAGCCAAGCTGAATGCTCCGGAAACCCCCTTCGTCTCTCTTGCAAACCTCTGGTTGGACGCTATGGTCATAACCATTAGCAAAACGTTCCGGTTAGATACCAGTACTCGGTCAGGTGGTGAGGAGCATCTCCTTCGCGTCCAGGAAGAAGCAGAAGCACGGGATCAGAAGATCGCTCAGGCAATCATGCTGCTCTCCGACCCCCAGGCATATAATGGGAAGATTGTGGACAAGCCCAAAACCACCGACGAGGCCACTGCCTTGCAAGCGCAGTATCCTGTTTTCAAATACTGTCCTAAAAAAGGCGATCATGCTGGGGAAACTGTCGCTCTAACAAATGACCTTGGGCTCATGAAGCTGATTGGTTGGGACAATGATTCGGACCTTCCGATTCTCTTAGATGCACTAAAGCAGCGCAAGCTCTTGCTCAAGTGTAAGGAGAACGTCTCCTTCCAGGATAAAAGCCTGCGGCTTCACTGGCTCAGCTGGGGTGCCATTGCAAACCACACTGGAAATCAGTCCCCTCACGTCAACTTCCAAGCTTCCCAAGTTCCTGCTGAAGTTTAACTTTTCAGGGCGCACCTCCCCCACCAATGGGTACGCCGAAACCTACGTCCTTTCCGCATACGGCAGTCACTCTATTTTGTCGGCTCACTTTTTTGAGCTGACAAAATCAGAGCGCGTCAAGCGGTCTGCCTTTCGTGTTTTCGAGCATCTTGGTGCCTTGTATCCCCTTGAGTTTTGTCATCAGTATACCACCGACACGCACCTTTGTACAGCTTCAATTCTGATTAGCCCGGGACACGCGGATATGGGATGGGCCATTCGGAACAGCACATATCCGCGTGTCCCGGGCATTTCCTATATTCTATCCGTCATTAAAAAACATTGGAGGTTCTAGTGATGAACTTATCTGTCACAATGAAGCAGGTAATCTCTACGTTAGGAATCGAAAAGCTGAAGGCTTATCAGGTTCAGGCCATTCGATCCATCCTGGATGGCCAAAACGTCTTTGTCGTTCTTCCCACTTCATTTGGGAAATCACTCATCTACCAAGTACCTCAACTCGTGAAGCAAACCGGATACACCCTAGTAGTGGAACCAACTTTGGCTCTGATCCATGACCAGGTCCAGAAGCTAACGAGCAAGGAGGTCTCTGCTGCGTACATCACCAGCCAAAACAAGGAGGAACACGCTGGTATCCTCCGTCAATTGTCAGCGGGGAAGTTGTCCTTTTTGTACGTAACGCCTGAACAGCTGATCTATTTCAAGGATGATCTTCCTCGTGCCACAAAGCTGTATCACATGCTACTTAGCAATCCGCCATCTTTCATTGCCGTCGATGAAGCACATTGTGTTACTACTTGGGGCAATCGCTCCTTCCGCCCATCCTATACGCAGATCGGAAACTACATCGATCACATATCCAACACGCCTCCTATTATCGCCCTGACTGCAACTGCACCTGTCTCCTACCGAGCGGATATTGCTGCCTCCCTGCGCATGGGAGACTATCAAGAAGTCACAACGACAAAGACGCAACGGAACATTTCTATCCTCATCCGTGACTGTACTGGCACCGGGATAAAAGGACGATTGCATCAGCTTCAAAAAGCACTCAAGCAACATGATACCGGAGGCTCTGTGATCGTTTATTGCAATACTCCAAAGAACGTGGAGGCCGTATCCTTGTTCCTCTCGAAACACTACGATTCCAAACAGGTCTGCAAGTATCACGCCAAGATGAACACCAAAGAGAAGAACAAGCATGAGATGGATTTTTTGACGAACAAGAAGCGCATCATGGTTGCCAGCAGTGCCTTCTCCCTGGGAGTAGACAAGCGCGGAATCACCTTGGTCATCCACTTTAACCTTCCGCTCTCTCTGATTGACTACTACCAGCAGATCGGTCGTGCTGGACGAGATGGAGAACGCGCATATGCCGTCCTATTGTACGCAAGCGCTGATATCGATACCAATCAGGCGATCCTGCAAAAGCCCTTAAAAAGCCATGAGGACAACCCTACTATTCAGCAAGAAGTCAGCACCTCTCTTCAGTATTTTCAAGACTTTTTGGACGTACTGGCTTCCGACGAGTGTATCATGCAGCAAATCCAAGCCTACCTGGGTTATGATGCCAGCAAAGCCTGCGGTCACTGCACCGTCTGTCAGAGGAGGAAAAGAAAGTGAAGCTGTTAGCTGTGGAGTATGGTATCCACACCATCGAGCTGTACGCCAGTGCCGTTCCTTATGAGCAAAGCCAACAGATCATCGAAGCGCTCCTGGCTCGAAACGCCTTCTACAAGATGCGGGAAACAGAGCAGCTTTACGAGGACCGCTACGGAGTAGACCGCACCTATCGAAGCGATATCTTTTCTTCCAGCGGTATTCGCTTTTACATTGAACAGAAGTTTGAGTCCTTCTGCGGAATTCGTTTTGTCGTCAACCCATCTACCCTGTGCTCTGGAACACATTGTGGTCTCGCTCTGTACCAGCCAAAGAACGGTGCTCATGTTTTGGACTGTCTCAAGTGGTTCCTTTGTGGGAGGATGTTTTCTCTCCATATGGAGGATCTCTTCCACCTGGATCCTCAAAAGCTCTCGCTCAGTCGAATCGACTTCACCGTCAATCTTCACTTTCCAAAGGGCACAGACTTGACAGAGATGATCCGTCTCTTTCGGCAGGGAAAGACTCCTGATCCATTTCATCGTGACACACTGAATAAGTCCGTTGACCAACGGCATATCCTGCGTGTAAGGGCTAAGAAGATACAATTCACAGCCTATGATAAACTATACGACCTGGAGCGGAAAGGAATGATAGAAACTCCGGTTGACAGTGAGGTACTCCGTTTGGAACTGACTCTGGGGCGCAAAGCATACCGAAAAAAGCTCCATCTCACAGGCGACGAAACATTTGACGAGGTTATCTGCCTGGCTTATCAAAACGTCATTCCTCTGGTCCGCAAGTTCCTCCGACGCATCTTCCCAAACAGCGGGGAGCACCTTCCCTACCAAAAGGCGCAAAAGGCGATCATGAAGCAGATCCACGATCCGCTTCTCCGGGAGCAGATGCTCTTCCTGCTCGAGCGGATCAGTCGGAACACCTTCCGGGAAGCAGCGGAAGAAGCCTTCCACAGTCGGTATCGTGATCCATCCTACCATCCCCTAGAAGCGGTCTATGTGGCCTTTGACCAGATCAACGTCAACCCAGCCACCTTCGTGAAGGACAGCAAGTGCGGTGCACTGGAGAGCTTCCGAACCCTAGTGTAACACCACCGCTGATCGGTCGCCTCCAACTTTGCATGCAGTTTCAGTGCTTCCTCTCGTTGTTCAAGGTGTTATAATTAGGAACAAATCGAAATCCATCTCACTCAATCTATTTTGGTAATTTGTTTTTCACACTTCATTGTCTGGATTTTTCAAACACTGAACCACACAAAAATGCTTCTACATTCTGATACTGTATCCCGTCAACCACAGCATCTTTTCCTCGGTAGAGCACAAACTTCCCACAGATCGGCCCAAACCGATGCTCGATGATCCGGCACTTCTCCTCGTTTCGCAGGTGGATCGTCTGCTTGGCGTTGATCTCGGCGCTGTGCTTGATCTCATAGATCCGGCAGTTCTGCTGTTCTCGGTCATAGATCACCATGTCATACTCTCCACCTGTGTCAAACTTGAACTTAAAGGCCTCGATCTGACCAGATGCTGCTTTGCAGACCTCCAGAAGTACAATATCTTCCAGCATTCTCCCCTCCACATCATCCAGAATTTTACGGATAATATACGCTTTATCCGCTTCTGAAACCGACGCAAAATAGGTATCCTGCATCAAGGAGTAAACCAGCGCCTTGGCGATTGCATAGCGCATCCCAGGCTGAGAAAAAATAATATGTTCCGCCTGCTTACCGCTCTCATAGCGTTCTGGGCAGTTGACGATCAAATCCAGCAGGAACAGGTACTTTTTTACCTTGTCGATGTGTTCCTGCGTGATCTGCACCGTGGTTTCCCGCTGTTCTTTGACTGCAATGATTGCCTTCAAGCGCTCCAGGATTTTTTCTTCCTCTACATCATACAAAACGGTCGCCCGTTCTGCGGGGAGGTCGTGCAGAAGCAGTTGCTTCGCCGAACCGAGATCATGGGACTTGAACTCGTCCTGAATCACGCGCAGCACAAAGCGATGGTTCATGTGCTCCACGATCCGGTTAATAACATTGGTCAACTCCCCTTTTTCGTAAAGCTCCCGCAGCTGGTTAAAATATTCCCCATGGTGGTCATTTTTTAGGGTGTGCTGGATATTGCGGCTGATGGCGGTATCAATGTATTTCCGGGTGCTTTCATCATCCCGAAACGCGACCTCATCAAAGGCGGCGTCTGGATCATCCAAACCCATGTTTTCTTTTTTCAGCGTCCCGCCGTATTCGATGTACTGATCGATTGAGTGAATGTCCAACAGCCTTGCATATTCCCGAAATGGGATGAACGAGGTATGGATCATCACGCTTCTGTCATACAGCTCCTCCCGGTTTGCCATGGCAAAGCCCAGAGAATCTGTCCCGGAAACAACGAGCTTCATTCCCATCATACTGAATATGTCAGAAAGGACCGCCGCCGTGTCAATAAAATCACTGAGCAGCGTGATCTCATCCAGGAACACATATCGGTACCCCAATTGGAACAAAAGGTTCAGGTCCTTCGTCAGCTGGGCCATGGTATTGGTGACCTGTACTTTAATATAGGCAGACTGCTCCACAGGAAGCGCAGAGAGCATCTGAAAGAGAAGGGTCGTTTTCCCCGTCCGGCGAAGGCCATACAAAACGCCGATTTTTCCATCATAGGAACCGCGCACAAACTTCTCCAATGTTTTGAAGCAGTCACGCTTGCCATACTTGGCCACGCTGTTGGTCATCGCCTGTAAAGCCGAACCTGTCACGACATTCGTGTGAAACTCCAACGTTTTCGCTGGCACAGCGACAGGTGCGGGCTGCCCATAAGCCTCCAGCCTCTGATAGATCTCGTGGTATCTCGCTTTCTTTGTCTTTTCGGCGTTGTTCTCATAGTTCTGATAACTGCGCGTAGACATCCCAAGATATGCCGCGCTCTGGGCCTGTGTTAGACCCTTTGTGTTTCTCAGTTCCTTTAAGGTCATGTGTATCAGTCGAGTAGACAGTCTCGACACTCCTTTCACCATATTTCTGCTGAGAAGGGATTGCCTACTGCCCCTCACAGAACCGGACGTGCAGTTTTCCCGCATCCGGCTCTTCAAGCAATCTTCGGTTGCCAGCCCCAGATATCCGTAGTCAAGTGCGGCTCTTTGACATAGTAATTCCAAATACGGAGATACTTGCCGTATTTCAAGGACCGCTTCTGGTGTCGGCGGTTCAGCACACGGTAGGCGGAGTATTTCAAATACTTCCAAAAGCTCTGTACGGCATGAAAGTTCCCATTCACCCCGTAGTAGTTGCAGTGCCCACGGACAATGGACGCTATGATTTGCATCGTCTCCGCTACTGGCTTGTGCATACGTTCTTTGAGCCATGCCTTGGCTGCTTGCCGTTTCGCCTTCAGTTTCTTCTTGCTTGTGCGGACTCCCAGCCGGTACTTCCCTGTTCTGGTCTTGCTGTTGAAGAAGGTAAATCCCAGAAAGTCAAAGTCCTCCTTTGTCCCCTTGAACCGTCCCATGGGCAGTATTCTCGTCTTGTCCTCAGCCACTTCCAGTAAAAACTTTCCCAATCGCTTTGGCAATACCTCCATAACCTTTCGGGCTTCGTTCTCATACTGAAATAGAATCAGGAAATCGTCAGCGTACCGCACATAGTAAACCTCACCCCGCATCCTTGGCTTGACGACTTTCTCTATCCACAAGTCTAGCACATAGTGCAGATACACATTCGCCAGCACCGGTGAAATCTGTCCGCCCTGTGGGGTGCCTCTTTCGCTATCCAGTTGCTTTCCATCTTCCATGATTCCCGCAATTAGAAACCGCTTCACATACCGCAGAAAGTTCTTGTCCTGTATATCATGGGTCAAAAACCTCATCAGCCAGTCATGGTCAACATGATCGAAGAATCCCTTGATGTCGGCCTCTAGCACATAGTTGACCTTCTTTCTCATAATCGTCTGGTTGATGTATCTCACCACATCGTGTGCGCTCTTACCAGGACGGAACCCGTAGGAGCACTCCAAAAAGCGCGGCTCGTAGACTTCATTCAGTACTTCAGCCATTACACCCTGCACCAGCCGGTCTTCATACGCCAGTATCCCCAATGGCCTCAGCTTACCGTTGGCCTTTGGGATATATGCCCGTCGTACCGGAAGCGGTTTGTACTGGAACTTCTTCATCCGCTCCACTAATTCTGCGATGTTTTCCTGAGCCTTTTCGTCGTATGTCGCCTTGTCTACTCCGTCTACTCCTGTCGCTTTCTTCCTTCTCTGTTTCCGATGTTCCGCCATCAGCGTTCGCTCATTCACGTTGTACATGAGATTCTGCACTGCCGGATGTTTTGCCGACTGCTCCCTTATTCCCTTTGGTTCCTGTTCCATCTGTTCCGGCCTCCTGTGCCTAAATGCTTCTTCCTCCGGGAACGATTCCTTGCTGCCCCCTTTGCTCCGCTGGCTTTCACCAGTTTCCTCACTACTATGAGGCAGTCCGACTTCTGTCAGGCCGTCAGGGTCTCTCCATTTACAAGATTTCAATTCCCCTTACCACCTTTGTGGAGCCTGCCAGACCTCCCAGGTATGCAGGTACTACCTTTGTGCACTCGCCACGCTCTATGACCCCGACGGAATCTCCCCAACCTCGCGCTTGCGGTTGGTTCTTGCTGCCTGCGACCTTGAGGACGGTATCGGCTTCCGCTCTGTATACTTTACGAGGCTGCATCGCTTCACGGTTTCCCATTGCGGCTCTCACACTCCTCTGCCTACGCTTAAGCCTTACCTCACGGCTTCGGCTCCAAGACTGAGTACCGGCTGCTCGCTACGCTTTGCCGGGCCTGGTCTTCCACCAGACTATATTACCTGCACCGAACTGGCGCACCCTCAATAGTATGATACTATATGATACGCAAAACGCAAGCAAATTACGCAAAATTTTCGTGTTTTTCGTCTTTTTGAAAATGGAGACCAATTTGATCGATCCGTAGAAGCGGCTGACAGCAGGTTCTACACAACTATTATTCGGAATAATAGAATTGATATCATTCCGAATAGATGATATACTATAGCTGGAAAGGATGTGAGTGGATATGACCATCAGAGAAGCTGCGTCTGCCTGGGGCATCACAGAGCGCCGCATCACAGAGCTATGTAAATCGGGGCGTATCCCCGGAGCCTATAAAATGGGGCGCCGCTGGTTCATTCCCGATCATGCGCTCAAGCCAAAGGACAATCGATACCGCAAATACGCAGCACCTACGCTCCCCCATCCCCTGCGAAAGCCGCTTCCTATCGGTGAATCGGATTATCGGAAAGCCTGCTCGAATTACTACTATGTGGACAAAACTATGATGATCAAGGAGATCCTGGATGAGCGTCCCGTTGTTTCTCTCTACACACGCCCTCGGCGTTTCGGAAAAACGCTCAATATGAGTATGCTTCGCGTGTTCTTTGAGAAAACGGAGGGGGATGCCTCTGTCTATTTCAGGGAAAAAAAGATCTGGAGCTGTGGGAAGGAATATCGTGAGCACCAGGGGAAATATCCTGTGGTCTATTTATCCTTTAAGGATGTAAGAGCCGACTCTTGGGAAGAAACCTACCAGAAGATCCGGCTGTTGATCGCAGCTGAGTTTCGCCGCCATCACGAACTGTCTTCGAGTCCCCAGCTGGACGCGTTTGAACGGCAGAAGTTTGCGTGTCTTGCATCCGAAACCGCAGACAAGGTAGACTATGAATCCTCCCTTTCCTTCCTCATGCTGTTCCTCCATAAGCACCACGGCGTGGCTCCCATTGTCATAATCGATGAGTATGACACCCCGATTCAGCAAGGACATCTGCATGGCTTCTATGATACCGTGACATTCTTCATGCGGAATTTCTTTTCCGCTGGTCTAAAAGACAACGATCATTTGAGTTTTGGCTTCCTGACAGGGATTCTTCGCGTCGCGAAAGAAAGCATCTTCAGCGGTTTGAATAATCTGAAGGTTTACTCTGTCCTGGAAGATCGTTATAGCGAGTATTTCGGTTTCACCCCTGATGAAGTCCAGGAAATGGCAGCCTATTATGATGCCGCTGAGAAGTATCAGGAGCTGTGCGATTGGTATGACGGCTACCGCTTTGGACATACAGAGATCTTCAATCCTTGGTCTGTCATCTCTTACTTCGACAACGACTGCGTCCCCCGTGCCTTCTGGCAATCCACAAGCAGTAACGATGTCATTCACGAAGTCTTGTCTGCTGCCACGCCAGACATCCTGGAGAATCTGGAACGCCTATTGCGCGGAGAATCTTTCGCCACACATATCGATACCAGCATCATTTACCCGCGTGTAAAGGACAGTCCCTCTTCGGTATATAGCTTCCTCCTGGTGGCAGGCTATTTGAAGGCAATCAGCTGTGATGATTCCTACGGAGACGATGTAATCTGTGACGTAGCCTTGCCCAACAAAGAAGTTTCTTTTGTCTACAGCAAAGAGATCCTTTCTCAGTTCCGCTCTATCGTTCCGGAATCTGCCGTGGTTTCCATACGAACCGCCATCCACAAAATGGACGTTAAAACGCTGCAAACAAGTCTGGAGCAATTCCTCCTACAAACGATCAGCTTCCATGATGCTGCCAGCGAGGCATTCTATCACGGATTGGTCCTTGGGCTGTGCGCCATGTTGGACGGCAAATACCGCCTCTCGTCCAATCGGGAGGCCGGGACTGGTCGTTTCGACATTCAGCTGCTCCCCTTGAAGAAGCAGCTGCCCGGCATCCTGATCGAGCTGAAAGCAGAAAAGGATTGCTCTGAACGTCAGCTTGAGGCGCTCGCCAGCAAAGCACTGCAACAAATCGAGGATCGTTCTTACGATACCGAGATGTTGGCACAGGGCATCACCACTCTTCTAAAATACGGCATCGCGTTTTCCGGCAAAAAAGTCCGCATTTGCGCGGGCAGCAAGTGGAGGTAAATCCGCTTCCGCCGTTCTTCCTACGATGGTATTCTATGCTGCGCATGCCCTCAGACAGGAAAAACCCTGAGAAAGCTAGGATCAATCCCAGCCTCCTCAGGGTTTTGGTTTAGGTCAGTCGTTTCCTCTCTTAGAACAAGGGAGTCCTTAATTTCCCAAGTTGCGATACAGGAAGGTCACAATCTGCCCACGAGTGCAATGCGCACTGGGGCTGAACGTGGTTTCCGTTGTACCGGAAGTAATGCTCTTCTCTTTCGCCCACTGAACCGCGTTATCATAGTAGTCGCTGCCATTCACATCCTGAAATCCGTGGTTGCCAGCAGCCACTGGTTCCCCAGCATTCCGATGCAGGAAGGTCACTGCTTCTCCACGAGTACAGGTTTGGTCCGGGTCGAACGTCGTCTCTGTGGTACCAACCGTGATCCCTTGCTCCACAGCCCACAGCACGGCCTGATAGTAATAGGCATCCTCGCTAAGATCGGTAAAGGGATTTTTCGTTGTCTGTGGTACAGGGGACCCGGCAGCCCGCCACAGGAACGTCACGATCTGAGCGCGAGTACAAGAAGCTTCTGCTCCGAAAAGCGTCGTCGTTTGTCCATTGGTGATGCCCCGATCGACGGCCCACTTCACCGCATCGGCATAGTAGGCGTCGTTTTTCACGTCCGTAAAGCCCGTGGAGGGATCGTTTACAGGGGGCTTGGGATCCGAGGGACGGGAGCTATTGCCGCCGCTGCTGGTGTGTCCGCCGGAGCTGCCGGAAGCCGTTGTCACTGTTTGGGAGAGAATATCGCTCCGCCCCACTGGGCTGACTGCATAGCTCTTCAGCGTATAGGCCGTGCCGGAGGAGAGGCCAGAGAAGGCCACCGTCTGCACCGTGCTGACCGTCTTTGTCTCCACCAGTGTATTCCCCTGGTACAGCTCCACAACATACTGGGTCGCCGCTGGGATATTCCGCCCTGCCCCGGCTGCATTGAGCTGGACAGAGAGGGCATTGGAACCAGCTGTCACGGTGGGCAGCGCAGCCACGGGGACCTTCAGCTGGGCCGACAGCTTCCCATACAGCCCCTCGCTGGTGACGGTCACAGTCGTTGCGATCAGCCGGTCTGCCGGGATGCCCGTGATGGTCTGGGTCGTCTGGCCATTGCTCCAGGTGTATTGATAGGAGGTGTCTGCCAGGCCCTCTTCCACGGTGGCTGTCATGGTGTAAGTCCCGCCGTCTTTCTCAGAAATGGTGATCGCAGCTTCTCCTGTGATCTCCCGCAGGTTCGTCACGGCCAGGTACTCTGCTTTCAGCGCATCATACGCCGCTTTCATGGCCTCATAGGTCGGCTCTTCCGAGCGGAGCAGTGCGTCAGAAGCAGACAGCGCTGTCTGGAAGGCCTTCCAATGCTGGGAACTACCGTATACCTTTTCGGTCAGCTTTTCACTGTCCGTAACCATGTTGTTCAGAGTCAGCAGCATCTGGAACACATCGTGCTCCTCCGAAATGTCGCCCATCAGTTTGTGGAGTTCCATATCCTGATTGTACGCCGTGACCACAGCCTTGTGGTCGATGCGCAGGCCGTTGTCCTGCATGGCATCCAGGAAACGGTCCAGCAGTGTCTCCGGTAGGTTACAAAGTAGCATAAACTCCGCCGAATATTCCTTGCCGTCATACGCGCTCTTTGCCGCTTCATAGCCGTCCAGTCCGGCCAGATAGCCGACTGTCTCGTTCAGGTGCGCATACGTCATCTCCTGGGCGGGGATGTTCAAGTCCGCCAAAATGCTCCGCAGTCTGGCGCCTCTGGAGCTATCCTGATCCAGGTTATAGAGCACAACCTGGTAGGCCGGGATCTCGTCATCCGCACCGATCACCGGGATGGAAGCGGACACATAGTCCACCTCTTCCCCCTCCCACTCTGTGTGGGGCAGGCGCAGCTTGATGAAGAGCTTTTCCCCTGCTTTCAGGTTAGCTGTTTCAAAGAGGGTCAGCGTCAAGTCACCTTTGGTAGCCGCTCCCAGGCGAGAGTTTGCTTTGGCAACGGTACGGCAGGCCGTGTAATTCTCCCACAACTCCTTGTCTTCAATCTCATCGTCTGTATACCCCCCGGAGCAGGCGTACACGGTAACGTCACAGTAGAAGTCATCTCCCATGGTCAGGTACTCATCCGAGTAATCTGTGCTCAGAGAGACGGTCTTCGCGTTGCTCTTGACCGCACTGACCGAGAACGCCGTGTAGGGCGTACCCCAGTCCGGAGAAGGCTCCACGGTAATGACGTTGGACCGTGCCTCTTCTCCGCCAGCGGTCAGGACCAGCTGGAGCTTGCTGCCCACTTTCAGTTTGCCGATCCCAAGGTAGATCGTCTGGTTTGTGGTAGTCCGATACAGACTGCCAGAGTTCAAAACCTCTGCTGTAGAGGGATCCAATGTATCGCCCGTGAACTGATACAGCTTATAGCCCGCCGAGCTAATGCTGCTGTCAAACCGCAGGGAAGCAGAGACCTCCGTCATGCCTGCCGTAACCTTCTGGGTCAAGAGATAGGCAACTGGCTTCTCTTTCTCCGGGGCTTTTGCGACCGTCACCGGTGCAGACTGTGCCAGAACAGTATTCCCCAGGCTACCGCTCCACAAAACAGCGATGAGCTTGTCATTTTCTTGCAAAGTTTTCGTCAGCTTGATCTTCTGGGAACTGCTGGATGCCGAAGCCAGGTGCTGGATTCCAACGTAATTACTGGAATTTTGGGTTGGATCAAAGCTGTCTCCCTGATAGGCATACAGCGTCAAGAGAGCGCTGCCCTCAAAGTCCGCTTTGATAGATACGGCGCTGCTGTCTGCCGTCACATTCTTTGTGGTGATCGATACCTGCGCCGTTATAGGTTCCTTTTCGATCGCCACCGCGTTGCTGTACTTGTAATACGTTCTATCCGTACTGCTATCCCAACGATACAAATAAGCTTGTACCGTATTGCCACCCCTCAGCACATTATTTTTAATGGAGAATGTATATATTCCCTTCCCATGATAGGTCTGAGAGCCGATAGGGGTGCGGCTATCTGCATCACCATCTGTCGCAGGGGTCCCTGTTGTCAAATACAGCCTGCAGCCCTGGAAGGAGGAAAGGCCGCTGACGTTCACGGTCACGGTAGTAGAGTCCACAGTAAAAGAGGTTTCCTGAATGCTGATAGCCTCCTCTTCCGTCCCCGTCTCGGCTGCACTGACCGTCACCGGCTGGGACTGGGCTTGCAGCTCACCGCTCAGTAGCAGATAGCCCACCACTTTCTTTCCGGCGCTGAGCGAACCAGAGGCAACGGAAATACTGGTTTCCCCGGTCCCCAGCGCCGCAGTACTGCCAACCAAAGTACCCGTAGTCGTGGTAAACTCTGTCGTGCCTGCATCATAGCTCTTCACCAGCAGGATCATGCCGGTGGGGATCGTCCCGCCCAGGGTGAAGGGGATAGATGCAGCGTCTTCTCTCACGCTGCCCTTTACAGCCACCGTAGGCTTCTCCGTCTCCTGGATTCCAGAGATCAGGACCGAATCATCCGGCTTATGGAATCCCGCTTCGTAGTCATTGCCAGGAGCAATATAGAGGTCTTCGTTCTGCGTCCAATAGACAACAGCTCGCACTCGATATCCTGCTTTCAGCGGTTTGTCTGTAAATGTAAATTCCTGGTGTGTGAGGGACTCTTTGACAGCGTAACTTCTCACCAGTGCAATTTGCCCTTCTCCTTCAAAATCAAAAGTTTGTCCCTCCGGATACTGTGCAATCGCAAGATAGATGGAAATTTTCCCTGCTTTTGCATACTGGAAAAAGCGCTCATCTCCCGTCAAAGAGACATGGAGAGAGGTCGCGCCTGCCTGCAGCTCTGTTTCATCAATGGTCGCGTCTGGATACGCATAGTCCTGGAAGCCATTGCCGTTCTCGTCCACAACTTCTGGCATCTGAACAGAGTTGACATGACGGTACCAATCATCCCCATCGATGCAAACATATAAACTGGCAATAACCCGGTAGCCTACAGGGACTTTTGTCAAATCCAGCGACAGGCTGCCACTACCACTCTTTGTGACGGTCACACTGCCGAGATTCAGTTTATGGTTGCCATCCGGGTCAAAGGCAACTGTCCCGGGATAGGCGTAGAAGCCCAAGGTCGCGCTGGAGATCTCATCGTCCAGGGTCACGGCATAGTCTACCGTGGTCTTCTCCTGCCGAAAGTTCTCCGTTCTGGGCTTGCCATTCTTCATCATCGTCACGGAGCAGTTTGCCAGGCGCTCCAGGGGTGTTTTGCTGACTGTAGCCTTGGAGATCAGCACGCTGTCAGCCGCCGCATAATACTCATGATCTTCTATTCCTTCGATCCCGTTGCCGTCATAAAACCGAAGCGCCGCCATGATCGAGTTCCCCTCTTTCAGCTCATCCAGTTTATTCGTGGGAATCGTAAATGTATAAGTTCCTTTGCCGGTGAAGATCTGGCTCGTCAGATCCTCCCGGCCCTCGTCATCGCCGGGCTGGGTCTGGGAGGCACTGCCCGTGCTAATACAAATACGGCTCCAATCTCCCCGGTTAGTATACCAGGAATACCCAGAAACTTTCACGGTGATCGTTGTGCTGGACGTGGTGAAGCTCTTCTCCACGATCTCAAAGCTGTCTGCTTCGCTGGCGTCACAGACCACATACTCCCACTCAGCCGTCTTGTCGTCGTCATAGAGAACTACCAGCTTCAGCTTCTCCCCGGCCGTCAGACCGGAAAGGCCTGAGAAGGTCATGACCTCCCCCATGGCCGGAGACTGCACCTGTGCGATGGGTTCCTCTGCGCCAGCGCGATACAGGGCAGCAGAGCGCAGGGTTCTGGCGGTGTCATTGTACCGCTTCATTTTCGGCACAAAAGAAGCCGAGGTACTCTCATTCGTCAGTTGGCCTTTGATGTACATCGCAAACGGCACCACAGCCGAAGTGACCGGAATGCCCTCAGAAACGTAATCGTTCGTACCTCCGCTGGCGTATTCTCTGGCCACAGCATACAGCACCTTGCCTGCGGCTGGTGCCGCGCTGAGCGCAAGGGTGTTGTTCCCCGTTTTCAGGCCCACGCTATAGAAATAGCCCGTATACAAAGCGCCAGAATAGTCGTAGTCAAATACATTGGAAGGGATACTCTCCCCTGCGTCCAGTGCAATGACCTTCAAAACGCCGGAAGACGGCACTCGAGTCAGATTCACCGTGACTTGCTTGGAGGCATCGTCCACAGTACCCACGATGGAAACAATAGACGGTTCCTGTTCCTTCTCCACGGTGATCGACTCAGAAGCATAGTCGGTCATTTCGCTTCCGCTGGTATCCCGGATCACTGCAACTACCTTGCGTCCCGCAGTGGGAGCCTGTGTCAGCGTCAGCGTATTCTCCCCATTTTGCAGGTTGCTGACAACAGAGAAGTATAAGCTGGTATAGCTATTGAGCTTAGAACTATCATAGCTCTCTCCCGCCTCCAGCTCTACGATCCGGAAAATCCCCCCGCTCGGTAGATGCTTGAGTTGAACCTTCAGCTCTGTGGTTCGGTTCGTGACTGGTGTGGTCGTGATCGCAGCCGAGGGGACCGGGTCTGCATCAGAGATTTCTACTACATCGCTGTATTCATAAGTAGTAACATCTTTATCCATATCATAGGAAAACAAATATGCCTGCACATTGTTTCCCAAAGATAATTTACTTGCGTCTATTTCAAAGGTATAGGAACCAGGGCCCGTAAAAGTTTCTGCTTTTAAGGTCGTTCGTCCCTTCATATCGTAATCATTTTGTGTACCAATGGGTCCGGTGGTAAGTTTTAGCTTTGCACCTGATAAATTTTCATACCCTGTCACATTCACTGTAACAGAGGTCGTTGATGTTGTGATCCTCTGCGTTTGGATCACAATGCTGTCACCCTCCGCTGCAAACGCGGACGTTGGCAGCAGCGAGAAGAGCATCATGATCGCCAAGAGTAGGCTGATGGTTCGTTTCTTCTGCATTGGGGTTCCTCCTAAGGTAAGATATACGCTCTGCGGTTAGCTTTAGCTAACCATACTTCAGAAGAAAAGCATCGCCCCATAAGTTAGCGATGCTTAACTCTTTTTTAGAATACCTTATCCTGGGCAGGATGTCAAGATACTGATCTTAAATTTACAGCACCGAAGTCCATGCGAATGCTCCATGGAACCAGGGGATATAATTGCCAGGATTCTTCGGAGTGATGCGCTCATAGAAAGACTCCTTGTTCTTTCTAGGACCGCTAGTATTCTTGGTCTGGGTAGTAGTAGTATTATACTTCCCTCTCCACTGACCATCGTCTCTGGTCTTGACCGGAGGTTTCTCCTTCTTGGTTTCCTTCTTGGGTTCAGCCTTCGGCTCCTCGACCACCACAGCATCCTGGACATCCACGATCTCAGTGGGACGCACAGCTGCGGTCATCTTGGCGCTCTGGGTAACCCCCTCAAGTGCTTCGGTCTTCCGGGGGAGATCCATCTGCTGCAGGAAGTCAACCTCCAACATCATCGGAATCCCCTTAGCTCTGGCGATTTGGGCCTTCTTGGAGTTCGTTGCCATGTCTCCCACAATCAGGATGTCAAAGCTCCGACCATCCGTGACCTCATAGCCAATATCCTTGATCTTCTGGAGGGTAGCCTTGCTCAGCTCACACCCAGTATAAGCGACTCTGACGATCCCATCCTGGTCCTTGGCTTCCAGCGCTGCCTGATATGCTGCCTCGTCGTAGGGCACTCCGATCAGCTCGCATAGCTTCCGGGGCATGGCATCGTCTTCCGGATCAAGCGCTTCTACTTGCTGGGCCAATGCGTCCTCATCATGATTTTTCAGCCACTTGACCAGCTTTCCATTCTCCACATACTCCACAGCCTCCAGGATTGCAAAGGCCGCCCGAAGCTCTTCCATCGTTCTGACGTTTTCTCCGCCCATTTTCAACGCAAACTTTATTGCCATATAGATCCTCCTCTGTATAGAATTCCAAAATTTCAAACGGTCAGCCAAACAATCGGTAATCGCACTCTAGGCCGCACTGTATTTCTGATGAACTCGCCTACTTTCTTCGCCTTTTTGGCTGCATTGTTTACCCACGTTTTTGCTGTCTTTGCCGCCTTTTTTGCAGTGTCATAGATCGCTTCGCCAAACTTAGAACCAACGGTATAGCCTACTGCACCGGTAACAAGTCCTATTCCAGCACCAACTGGCCCGCCAACTACTGCACCAATTGCAGCGCCTTTGGCTGCGCCGATTAAGCCAGCCGTCATGGAAACGGTCGTCCGTCCGATTTGCTCCAGCACTTTTTCTTTCGGGATTTCTCCTTTGGCAGCCTTCGCAAGGATCTTAACATTTTCCACGCCAACGGTAGCAATCGTTGCAATGACTCCAGCGGGGGTCCCCTTGGGGATACAACGGAGGACGCCCTTCTCCACCGCCACTTTCAAGGTACCTGCCGCCACTGTCTTGACCCCGGCGTCAGCGCCGCTCTTGAGAGCCTCTTCCATCACCTCATCGGCTTCAATTTTCTCGCCCTTCCATGCCTTTTTGATGACATTGATTCCTGTTGTCACTGCGGCAGAGATGATTGCAAATTTCCCGGCATTCTTTCCGATATTGCTTGCTAAGGTTTTGACGGATACATCGTCATAGCTCAGCTGCGGTACTTCCCCGTTCTCCTGGAGCTTCTGCTGAAGCTCCTTCATCTCCTGTTTTGTGTAGGATTTTCCCCTTGCGCCAAATGCATCGATGTGATCCGTGATCGTCTTCTCGGGGCAGTGCGCCTGTACCTCTTTCAACTGTTCCTTGGGAACAACGATCCGTTGGTTGCGGTAATCTCCCCGCTTGATGAGGGCAATGGTCGCTTTCGGATCCTTGCCAAACTTCATCTGATAATTCTGCCATTTCCCCGTCTCTAAGTCCTTCACCCGTACATCTACAGAGTTTTTGGTGTGGGCATTTCGTACTTCTACCTGAAGATGTTTCCCCTGCAAAGCAGCGTCCGCCTCTAGCGTCTTTGCCAGCATTTCTTCCGCCAGGTTGCCGTCCAGGTTCTGGCTCATTTTGATGTGTCCATCCGCAGAGCGGGTCACTGCGTCGGCCAGCTCCTCATTGGCCTGCGCCAGCAGATCATCAAACTCCTGGAGCTGCGCCCCGTAAGCCTGGGCGGACATTCCTGCCGGAACTTCCTCCAGCTTTTTTCCCAGCCAGTGTTCCTTCGAGGTCCCGTGCTGTGCCGCTTCGTGGAGCGACGTCATGTTCTCGTCGAACGTTTGGACGGAGTCCACCATCTCCGCCGCATTCTCCTTGACCTCCTCCTCGGACATCTCAGGGATCTCCCGGCGAAGCAGCTGCTCCAGCCACTCCTGGTTGGTCATGGCGGGGTCTTTCTGCTTGTACTCCTTCCAGTACTTGCGGAACATACTGAAGAACGTCTTTGCTTCTTTTTCTGTGATGTACTCCTCTTCGGGTACCTTGCTGTTCTCTTTTTCTGACATAGGTGTCTCCTTACTTCTTCGATGCGTTTTTGAATCCACGCTTATCATATTCCTTCTGCATTTTATCCAAGGAATCTTTCATGATCTCGGACAGGGGATGGGTCGCTCTCATGGCGTTCAGAACATCATCCGTAGTCATCTGCTTATGCCCATTCACAAAAGCCGTTTCCACTGCGTCCTTCACAACGCCCTCAATGTCAGCCCCACTGAACCCTCCACTGTAACGCGCCAGCTCGTCCAAACGAATGTTGGGAAGGTCCTTTTCTCTGCGCTTCCGAATATGGATCTCAAAGATCGTTCTGCGCTCCTTCTGGTCCGGGAAGCCCACGTAGAAGATCTCGTCAAACCGCCCTTTGCGCAGCAATTCCGGCGGGAGCTGGGTGATGTTGTTTGCCGTTGCCACCACAAAGGTGGGACTGTTCTTTTCCTGCATCCAAGTCAGGAAGTTGCCGAACAGACGGGTCGTCACCTCTGCCCCGCTGCCACTGCCGCCGCCGATCCCAGCAAAGGCTTTCTCCAGCTCATCGATCCACAGCACACAGGGGGAGATGGCCTCTGCCAATGCAATGGCTTTCCGCAGGTTGCCCTCTGACTCACCCACATACTTCCCCATCAGTCGGCCCATATCCATCCGCAGCAGCGGCACCTGGAACAGATGCGCAGCGGCCTTGGCGTTTAGGCTTTTGCCGCAGCCGGGCACCCCTGCGATCAGCACCCCCTTAGGCATGTCCACACCAAATGCGCTAGCGCTTCTCATGTCTGTGTACACCTTTGCCTTCCGTTGGAACCATTCCTTCAAATTCTCCAGTCCGCCAATATCCTTCATGCTCTCCTTGAGCGGGATCATCTCCAGAATCCCGGACTTACGGATCATTTGCTGTTTCTGCTCAAAAATCAGCTGTAAGTCATCCTCTTCCAGCTCACCGTTTTCCGAGTAAGACAGCGCCAGGAGGTTTTCGATCTCATATTCCGTCAGGCCCTTAAACGCCACTGCGAACCGGTCGATCAGTTCCTCTTCGACTTTCTCTACGTCGTTCTCTTGGATGAAGTCCTGGATAATTTCCTTGATCTCTTTCTCGGAGAGATAGTCCATATCCAGAATTGTGATGAATTTTTCCAGTTCTCTCGGAATCAGCAACACACTGGAAATAATGATCACAGTGGCATCGATCCCTTGATGGATCATCCGCGCGATCCCCTTTAGCTTCGACACGATCCTTGGGTCTTCCAAATAAGACGCCGTATCCTTCAAAATCAGGATCTTCTGATTCAGAATTTCTGGGTCCTTCACGAACTCCAAAACGTCCTCCAGCGCCCAATCCTCTCCGCCATTCTCTGGGGTTTTTGTCTCAAAGTGAATATAGCCGTTGGTTTCGTTCCATTCATAGACGTCCCGGCCTCCACGAACATCATAAATAATGTCCCCGACCTTCCCCTCTTCAAAGGTGTTCACATACAAGATAGGGAATCCTGCATCCATATAGTGGGATACCTTCTCCTTAAAATCAGGCTTTTGGCTTTCTCGTTTCATCATGACACGCTCCTTCTTTGTTGTATTGATTTCCTGTTTCACTTTTCACGGTGCATTCTCGTCCGCCAAATATAAGCATCTTTGATAAATATGCCATAAAATCTTTTGCTTCTATGGTTCGTTTTCTTTGTTCCTCTACTTTCCCGTGCGCTTCTTCTCCTCGTTTGATCTGAAAAAGCTGTTGATACTTCTGATCATTAAACGCAATTCCCAATGCTCCCTCACTTGTTCTGAATAAAACATCCCACAGCTGATACTTCTGATCATTGAACGCAATTCCTAATGCACGCCACAGTTTCTTTGGACAATCCTTGTCTTTCGGATCAAGCGCACTCACTGTTTCTGCAAGCTCATCCTCTCCCCGACTTTTCAGCCACTTGACCAGCTTTCCGTTCTCCACATACTCCATGCCTTCAAAAATATCGAAGTGTTCCCGAAGCTGTTCCAGGGTTCTAACTTTCTCTCCGCCCATTTCCAGCTGAAATTTCACCTTTGCCATACTGAGTCCTCCTCAAGCTTTCCATTGTTATAATAGCAGATGACATAGACAACGGCTGTCTACCTGCCGCACTTCAAAAATAAATAAAAATCCATGGCGCTGGCCTCTGTGCTAAAATCACTTCCTTACAAAGGTCTGCGCAGAAAACGGCTTACGCCATGGACATATTATAGCTCTGATATATACTTTCCTTGGCTCCTCATCCACATCTCGACCCCGCTTCCAAACACCTCTGCCTCCACGTCCCAGCCGTCGTCGTCCTCTGCCAGGACTTTCGCGGTCGGCAAACGGTCCAGCACGGCCTCCAACGAAGGCCCGGTGTAGCGGAAGCGAATTTTTTGGAGCTTGCCGCCGTACATGAATTGGACCCGCTTGC